>Ga0209596_1000005_pt1 | contig 242507 bp, 252 predicted proteins | sample M_130807_MF_Meta_FD_187314 | JGI IMG/M metagenome (GOLD analysis project Ga0209596, IMG submission 187314) | Freshwater microbial communities from Lake Montjoie, Canada to study carbon cycling - M_130807_MF_MetaG (SPAdes) (version 2) | ecosystem: Environmental > Aquatic > Freshwater > Lake...
AAAAAACTAGTGTTTATATCAATTGAATCGGTAAGACAAAAAAGAGAAGCGTTAATAACAAAGCGTAATGATTTGTTACTTAATCAAAGATATACAGAAGCTGATAAGCTATTGCCAGAATTAAATGAACTAAATGAAATTTTTAATAAAATATTAAAAGAAAATTTTGCATAAGTAATTTTTTTTATTTAAATTTGCATATATTAATTAACTAACTAAAACTAACTAACATGAAAACTTTAGAACTTTCCACAAACTTATTACCTCTAATAAATGTAGGTACTTATGACGGTCAAACTTGTGATATCAATAATTTTATTGATGACTATACAATTAATGAAGAGTATAAAGAAGGTTATATCAATTACGATTCTGAAACCTATTGGGATAACTTTGATAATAAGAAATATAAAACAAAATTATTCAAATTAAGTAATGAATATCTAATAGATAATATAAAACAACAATTAATTGATTTAAATATTGGTATATTGGATATACAATGTATTGGTATACATAGTCCACAATACTATAATTTTTCAACTGATTGTTTAAACTATAATTTATCTGTTACTGATGACTTTAATAATACATTAATTAATCTAATAAATAATTTAGATTCTAAAGATACTAATAGCTTATCTAATTTCCTAAAAGATAACTTTACCTCTCGTGATGGCTTTATGTCGTTTACTGATAATAATATTCATGACTTAATTAATAGTATAAATGATTTTGAGGATAGAGAAATATCTGCTTTCTTAACTTGGTATCTTAAATGTAAGGATATTATTAATACTGATAATTGGTGCGAATTTCTATATGAAAATATTAGTTCTTATGAATATCCTGAATTTTTATCTGATGACTTTGTTGCTGTAACAAATGATGTTAGAAATCATATAATAGATTATACAAACCAAAACTATACCATTAAAGATACTGACACGATTATAAGCGATTTAAGAGACTATTTTGAATATGATGATGTTGATGATAGGTTAATAACTGATTTGGTATTAGAAAGCTTTAAAAGGATTGATGACCATACTTTAAAATTATTTTAATTCATTTGGTTTTGTGTTATCCTATATAAAAAACACTATTTTAGTTGGTTAATCTATCAAGTGAGTGGTTTCCTTGATAGGTGGAAATATGGGAGTCCTTGTGACTCTCTTTTTTTCTTTACCATATTATTCACATATTAATACTAAAAACTATGTTATATATCTTTAATAAAAAAACATTAAGCTACGATAAAATAAATGATAAAGGAATATTAATAATCATTTTTATTGTGGCAATCGTATCCACGATAACTGCATTAATAACAATAAGGAAATTAAACAATATAATGTTTATAAGTGAGGAGACAAAAGCAATTATTCTGGAGGAGCAAAATTCATTTAGCGAAGAAAAACTAAAAGCATATATATTGGAATTAAATTTAAAATTCCCACATATAGTATTCGCACAAGCAAAACTAGAATCAGGTAATTTCCAAAGCAATATCTTTAAACAAAATAACAATTTCTTTGGAATGAAATGTGCAAAGCAAAGACCAAGCACAAATAAAGGTGAAAAGAAAGGTCACGCTTATTTTAATAGCTGGAGAGATTGTGTAGTTGATTACGCTTTTTACCAAGCAAAATACTTATCCAAGATTAAATCAGAATCAGATTATATTGAATACCTAAATGAAAACTATGCACAAGATAAGAACTATATAAACAAATTAAAAGATATAATTGATAATAAATAAAGTTGTTTTATTGGACTGATTTTTGTATATTTGATATTATTAACTAAAACTATAAAACCAATGGAAACTAAAATAATATTTAAATTTAATGATATGACAATTTTAAAGATAGATAAAGATTTAAAATTGATAGAAATTCAAGCATATAAAAGAGCATTATCAAAAGCATATGATTGTAAAGTTGTTGATATCGAAGTTATATTTAAACAAGATACTAAAATAGTATCTGATATTGATTTAACAAAAGAAGGTATGGTATTTTGGAAAGGCTTTCATCCAAAAGTAATTACTGGTGTTAAATCAAGTTTAATAGAAGGTAGTGATGACTATTTGGATGCTATGAATAATAACACATTAGAAAACTTTTTACTATTCACAAATTAATTACATGGACTTTATACTAATTACAGAATTCTCTACAGAATGGAATTATATGTGGGAATGGATACAAAACCATCCAATAAATGAAGGACTTGAAAACCCAAAGATAGCAGAAAATAATGGAGCTGTTTGGGAATATATGGGTTCATATATGCAAGGCAAAAAAGCAATACATGAATTCAGACACATATCACATCCATCAAATAATGAAACTATTAAACTAAGCCTAGCATCAAGCAATCAATTATCAGATGATGAAATTGCTAAAAGGTTTAAGATAAAATAAACACAATTGTGTACATAAAAAAAGGGACTGATATCAGTCCCTTTTATATTATCATATCAAGATTATTTGCAGATAAAACCAGGAACTGAAACTATATGTCCCTTGTCATTCCTAACAACATCAGGATGCGATGTTGCTGGTGCAATTATATCCTCTCTGTCTGTAGCAGAGAATACAATCGCAGATACAATAAACATTGTTTTAGCCTTTGGTTTTGGCAAATCAATAATTTGACCAAAAACTTGCTTAAACATTCCATCAGAAACGCTAGTTAAACTTGATGAAACCCTAGCAATTGTGCCACTAGGTTCAAAGATAGTGCCATCATTTAATACAATGGCGTGTGGAGTAAGGTTAATGAAAGTTGTCATAATATATAGTTTTTAGTAGTTTAAGATTACAAATATACACAATTGTGTACATAAAAAAAAGCATTGGCTAAAAAAAGCAGGACTATTTAAGTCCTGCCATTTGTTTTAATTCCTTTTTTATTTCCTTGGCTTTATCCCCTCTCCAAGTGCTGGCATTTGATAGGAAGTATAATATGATAGATTTTGCACTATCGTAACCATAATTATCATTCATAGTGTCTAAAGATTGCATAGCATCTAAGTAAGGCTTTGCACCAAAATAGATTTTAGAATTCCAATCTTTTTTAATTTCTCTAGCAATTACATTTAAAGGTCTCATAGTAGTAGTAGTTAATTAGTTAGTTAATTTATTGATACAAATTTAATGATAATAACAATACCTACAAAATTTTTATTGAAGATATTTAATCTCCAGGTCTAATTTAGATTCATTATAAATAAACCTGGAGGTACACAATTGTGTATATAAAAAAAAAAGGGCTTAAAGCCCTTTCTTTTAGAAATTAAAATCATAAAACTTTATCGGGTTATGATTCATCTTGAATCTCCCTAGTCCCCATCCTTTTTTGGTTAGGGTAATCGTAATAGTGTTTGCATTTGGCAATGATTCATACGCCCATTTTTGAGCGTAGTTGTTAGTGCAATGCCCGGCAAAGCCTCCCGGCACGAATTCCATTTCAGAAATTCTCGTTGCGTGTAAAGCTCTAATAACAACCTTTTTAGGGTTGATAACTTGAACGACTTCATACGGCTCAATATCCGTATATAAGTGTAGGTTACAAAATTCTTTAATTTCAGAAATTTCTGAATTAATTTCTACTTTTTTTAATTGGGTTTTCATAGTAGTTGGTTTTATTGGGTTAATAATTAGTGCAAATATAGTAAAAATATTAATATTACAAGTAAACAATAAAAAAAAATATTTTTTTTTGTTATTTAATTTTTTTTTGTAATTTAGCATTACAAAAAAACACGATGTCAATTTTGGCATCGGGAGGTATACTCCGACCTACCTTATATTTTTTTTTAAAAAAAACAATTTTCTCTTAATTATTTTTGGTAAAAAAATTATTGTATCAAATTTTTTATTATCTTTGCGATAACTAACTAAAACCAAAAACTATGAAAACCATATCTGAAATATCTAAAATGCCAATGGGCAATGTAGTTGAATCTTTTGTAGATTCAATGAAATACAAGCCATCTACCTATCAAGTTGATGTCTTCAAGGCATTAATGCAGACTAACCAAAACATAGTGGTTAATGCTGTCGCTGGTAGTGGTAAAACTACTACTTTGATGTCATTGTTGAAGTTAATTAATGATAAAAAGGTATTAGTGGTTGCCTTTAATAAAACCATAGCTGAAGAACTAAGGTCTAAAGTTAGTAATTTAGGTTTAAATGCCTATGTTACAACTGCACATGGCTTTGGGTTATCTGTTTTAATGCGTAATGGCATTAAGATAAGTGAAGAAATAAAAGAGTCAAAATATAGGCTTTTATTCACCAATGGTGTTAAATTCACCAACGGTGATAACAAGCTATTATCTGTATTCAAAAATCTGACAGAAGAGCATTTAAATGCTGTCAGAAAACTATCCATCCCAAATTGTGTTAATGAGGATGTATCGGTGTTAAAACAATACACTGCTAATATCTATAAAATTGTAGATTTGTCAAGAAAATTTGCCACTAAAACTGATTCGGATATTGAATCTGTTTTAAAGCGTTATGACATTAGATTAATAGCTAATGAATTAACCAATGCAAAGACATTATTATCTATAGGCAGAAGCTATCTTTCTATGGTAGATTTTGATGATTTACTTTGGTTGCCTAATGAGTTAGGTCTTAAAGTTGATGGATATGATTTTGTGTTGATTGATGAGTGTCAAGATATCAATAATTCAGCAAGACATTTATTGCTGAAAGCAAAAAAATATAATGTAGGTAGATTTATCGCAGTTGGTGATGTTAATCAAGCTATCTATGGCTTTGCAGGAGCGAATTCTGAGTCGTTTAATGAACTGCAAAAGCAATTTAATACAATTACATTGCCATTGTCATTATGCTACAGATGTGGCTCTGACATTATTGAAATGGCAAAACAATATGTGCCACAAATCGAAGCACACGAAAGCACAGGAAAAGGGATGGTTAACCTTAATGGCTCAATAAAGGATATAACACAAAATGACCTTATCTTGTGTAGGAATTCTGCACCATTGGTTAAATTGGCATTTGACTATATTAAAAATGGTGTTGTCGCAGTTATAAAAGGCAGAGATGTTGCTAATGGTATTGTTAATCTAATTAAGAACACTAATAAAACATTAACTAAAGATGTTATTGATGCTTTAGTTAGTGATTTAAATAATGTTTTAAAAAGCATAATGAGACTAAAAAACTTGACAGAAGATGAAGCATCTTCTGAGCAAGAATTTATTAATGCCCAGGATAAATTTGAGATAGTTAATATGCTATCAGAAAATTGCACTACAGCATCTGAAATGATTAGCAAAATCAATTCAATGTTTTCTGATGACAATGTTAAAAATGCCATTCAATTAAGCACTATCCACAGAGCAAAAGGTTTAGAAGCTGATAATGTATTTATCATTGAAATACATAAAATGCCATCCAAATTTGCCAAATTAGATTGGGAGATAAAGCAAGAGGAAAATTTGATATATGTTGCGTACACAAGAGCTATGAAATCATTACATATAGTGACTGATTGGTCTTATGATTCAGATACGGCTGAGACATTAAAGAAAAAAGCCGACATAAAGGTGTCTGATTTTGTTGGTGTTGTTGGCTCAAAGGTGTCAGCTGAATTTCATATTACAGACATTCAAAGTGTAATGGGTTTTGAAGGCTATCCAACTAATGTGTATAAGTTACAAGATAACTATGGTAATGTTTGGTCAAAATGGACTACAATTGATGAAAAGTTTATCATTGTAGATGATAAAGAAATTAAGGTAGGTACAAAGATTAAATGTCAAGCATTAATCAAAGCACATACATTGTTTAATGGTGTTAAAATTAACGCAATCAAAACACTATCTAAATTTGATGCGAAAACAGATATTTCGCTGACAATAAAATAAAATTAAAAAGGCTATTAATTTAGCCTTTTTTTTTGTACCTATTTTATCATTTAGAATCATTATAAATAGTGTTTTAAAGAGATATAAACTACTTTTTATTATTTTAGGTATATTGTATTAGAAAGATTATAAAAGTGTTTTAAATAGCTTTATTTTAATTTATAGCATAGCTTTATAGACACAATTGTGTACATAAATAGATAAGTTATATTCATTAGATAATTTTACACTATAGAAAAAATATAACATTTCCAAATTTTTATTGGGTATAACAAAAAATATAATATATGCAAATAAATTCTGGCTATAATAAAAAATATAATATATGCAAGTTTTTTTTACCCTATAATAAAAAATATAATATATGCAAGTTTTTTTTACCCTATAATAAAAAATATAATATATGCAAGTTTTTTTTACCCTATAATAAAAAATATAATATATGCAAATAAATTCTGGTTATAACAAAAAATATAACATATGCAAGTTTTTTTCTAATTTAGAATCATTCTAAATAATTTTTTTGATAAAAAAAATATAAGGCAGGTTGGAGTATACCTCCCGATACCAAAATTGGCATCGTGTTTTGTTTGGTATTGTATTTTAATTTTTAGTAAAATTATAAAAAAATACAATACCAAACAAATTTTAACCCAAAAATATTTAATTGCCAGGCTTATTTAGATTCATTATAAATTAGCTCTATATGGTGTAAATTAAAAAAATAGCATTACATTTGTAGTATTAAGTCACTAACTAAAAAAAACTAAAAAAATGGAAAATTTACTAAAAGAAAACCAAATTAAATTATTAGAAAATAATTTAATTGAATTATTAAGTACTAAAGAAAAATCTTTAGTGGCTGTCGCTAAGACTATAAAAGGAAATAGTATTTGTTATATTAAAGAATACTTTTCAAAAACAAGTGGTTTAGTAAATAATTACTTTGTTCGTTTAGGTTATAGCAACGAAAATGCTATCCTTAATGATTGGGAAATAATCAAAGATTCTAAAAGTTTAATTTTGGTTATTGAATCATTGAAAAACGACTTTTCAGAAGAGGCTATTTTAAAGGCTTTTAACGAACTTTATTTAAGTCTTCAAGTACGTACTTCAAGTGACGAGTTTAAGGCTGAATTATTAGCGCAAAATAACCCAACAATGAATAGAAGCAAAGGTCAAATTGATGCTTTTACGCACCTTGCAAAAGGCGTAAAAATACACAATGAAACAAAGTTAATCTACATTGAAGGACTTGAAGAAAACAAAGTTTTCGTTGAAAAACGTTGCGAGGTAAAAGCAACCAACAGCAAAGAAAACACTATAATAAAAAGAAAGATAGAAAAAATCTTAAATTTCCGTCAAGCGAAAATTAGAAGATTCATTTTTGAAGAAACACAAATTTCTTTACAAGGTTTGAAAATTCAAGCATAAAAAATTAAGGGGACTAAATTTAGTCCCTTTTTTTTTGTTTATAATTAAAAAGTTATTAACAAAGTTAGGAAATGTAAAAAACCTAATTTTGTTAATAACTTTTTTTGTTGTTAATAACTTTATTTTGAAAATACAATAACTCATTAGAAGCGTTTTAACGATACTTTGTTTATTTTGAACATTATATATCTATTTAAATAAATAATGTATTAGAACCCCTCCTGGGTGCACCCCTGCCCCCGTTACCCCCCTCCGTATATGCCCCCCGTGATGCGTTGAAAATGGCCGTACGATACCATTCGTAAAATTTTTCTGGGAAATTTTTTTAGTTATTTTTTAGGTCTTACCTTTTTAATTTTTTCCTAGGGAATTTTCGGATAAAAAAGAGAGGGGGGTATCTATTATAAAAATTTTTTTTCTAGGAATTTTTGGGATAAAAAATAGAGGGGGTACCTTTTTTTAAAAAAATTTTTCTAGGAATTTTTGGGTTAATTTTTTTATGTCATATATTTATATATAAAATTATATGAAAGGGTTTATAAAGGGATTATTAAGGGAGGGTTTATTTGGTGAAGATATTACATCTGGTAGTTCTCAATTAATTTATCATCGAACAAATAAATCATCATTTAAACAAATTATTAATAATAGTATTCGTTTAGGCACAAAGGGGTTTTATGGTTTGGGGTTTTATGGTGTTACTGATTTAGCTAGTGCTTTAACTTCATATAGTAAAAAACATTATGGTAATTACGTTATAGAGTGTTCTATTAATAGTTTAGATGGTTTTTTAATTTTGAATGAGGAAATTGCTAGAAAGACATATGGTAGTAAGTATATTAATATAGATAGTCAGTTAAAACATATTTTAGGTAATGATTTTCCATATTATGATAAGTTAAATGAAATTATAGAAGCTAATAATGGGTTTAAGTTTACATCTGAATTAGCGTTACAATTGGCTAAATTTAAACCGTTGATTCAATCAATAAACGGTATGGTTTATGAGAATAAAAATGATGGTAATTGTATTGTTTGTTATAACAATAAATTATCTGAAATAGAATTACTTAGGGTTACTAATAATAATGGTAAAAGTTGGGTTAAAATATGAAAGGATTAATTAAGAGATTATTAAGGGAAGATTTGGGTTATAGAGCTGGTAATTTGGTTGATAAGGCTGAGTTATTAAGAAATAGTAGAGGAAGTAGGGGTACTGGACATTTCGGTACTGGGTTTTATTTCTTCGGTGATGAGAATGTTGCTAAGGAATATGCTAAGGGGTCCAATAGAGAAGGTAAGGATAGAGTATTAAGTACAATTGATTTAAGTAAATATAAATTATTAAGAGTTACTGATGATGAGTTAGGTTACAAGTTACATGATGAATTAAAAAGGTGGGATGGATTTAATGTGAAAGAGATTAAACCTATGATTATGCAAGAGATTAAAAATAACATTATTTTTAATTTAGAGAATGGGTATGATAGGTTTGATGATTTAGAAAATACAATATACGATTATTTAGAAAAGATAAGTGATAATGCAATTGATGTTGATGATGTTAAGAGTGTGATTGTTAGTTATCTTAAAGGTAATGATTATTATTATTCTATACAAGATTATGTTAATGATGATAATGTTGATAAAGTAATCTCAGATATTAATATTACTATTCAAAAATATGTTGAATCTGTGATGAAGGATAAGGGTGAAATTTATAAGAAATCTTTATATGAGGATTTATATAAAAAACTAGAAAAGTTAGGTATTATAATTAACAAGATAGACTCTAGTTTAGGTGGTGATATACAAGATAGATTAGTTAAAGGATTAATGAGGTCATTAAGAAGGGACCCATATCTTGAGGCACATGGTGGTAAAACTACGTTAGGTACTGAGTTGATTAAATCGTTAGGTTATCAAGGTATTGATGTAAGGGGTACCGAATTAGATAATAGTATGTTTGGTAGTGTAATTTACGATATTTAAAAATAATAATATATGAAAGGGTTAATTAAGAGATTATTGCGAGAGGGTTTATTGGATGAAGTATCTGATGAGTTATATGCTAAGATAAAGCGAGAGCATCATAATGACAGGCTTATAATTAGCAAGTATGATTCGCTTGATTTTGACTTATCAAAAATTGGTGAGCAGGAGATAAGGACAAAGCCTAAGGGTTTATGGTATGGTATTGGTGACAGTTGGCTTAGTTGGGTAAAGAGTGAGATGCCAGAGTGGGAGTATGATAATGTATATAAGTTAGATATAAATGAGGGTAGGATAAAGATTATTAGGACATATGATGAGTTGGTTTCTTTTGATGGTGAGTATGGTGTTGATTATGAGAGTAGGATTGTTTTGTATAATGGTAGGAATATTGATTGGGGTAGGGTTGCGAATGATTTTGGTGGTATTGAGATTTCACCTTACATATTTAAGGCTAGATATGAATTTAATTGGTATTATGGTTGGGATGTTGCATCTGGTTGTATATGGTCCAATGATGTAATAATGGGTATTAAAAAATTGAATTTATAATAATTTATTATATTAATCGTTAAAAGTATTATATTTATACATAAACTAGTGTATGACGAATAAAGAGTTAATAAGTCAATATGTAGATACAGGTATTGGTATCCCAAGATATCAATTTGATAAATTATCACCTAATGATAAGAAGACTTATTTGAGAAAGATGGAGATAAGTATTAAGTATGACCCAAGTAATATCAAATATTATTATTATGGTGAATACCCAGAATCGATTCATTTAGTATTAGTTAATCAAAATGGTGAATTTTTAAAACATATAAAAAATCCGAGTGAGGAGGTTCAGTTGATAGGCGTTAAACAAGATGGTTATAATATAAAATATATTGATAACCCAAGTGAGGAAGTTCAATTAGCAGCAGTTGAACAAGATGGTAATTTAATATATCATATAAAGAATCCGAGTGAGGAAGTTCAATTAGCAGCAGTTAATCAAGATGGTTCTAATATAAAATATATTGATAACCCAAGTGAGGAGGTTCAGTTGATAGGCGTTAAACAAGATGGTAATTTAATATATCATATAAAGAATCCAAGTGAGGAAGTTCAATTAGCAGCAGTTAATCAAGATGGTAATTCGATAGCATATATAGATAATAAAGGCATTAATCCAAGTGAAGAAGTTCAATTATCGGCTGTTAATCAAAATGGTCACGCAATAGAATACATACATAATCCAAGTGAAGAAGTTCAATTATCGGCTGTTAATCAAAATGGTAATGCAATAGAATACATAGAAAATCCAAGTGAGCAATTACAATTAGCAGCAGTTAAACAAAATGGTGATGCAATACAATATATAGTTAATAAAGGCATTAATCCAAGTGAAGATGTTCAATTAGCAGCTGTTCAACAAGATGGTTATACAATAAGATATATAAATAATCCAAGTGAAGATGTTCAATTAGCAGCAGTTAATCAACATTATAGTGCTTTAAAATATATAGAGAATCCAACAGAAAGGGTTAAAACATTAGCTAATAAATTATATATGGAATACAAGAGTAAACAACCCCGATTTTGACAAAAGTGTTAATCTTTAATATAATCAATTATATAATAAGAAATAATAAAATAGTACATGAAAATTTTAGAAATTTACAATCAATTATTAGAATCAAAAGCAACAGAATCTCAAGGTCTTAAGATATTAAGTAGTGGTAATATTGAAAATGCGGATGGGATAATACAGAAAATGGCATCTGGTGATAAATCCAAAAATCAGAAGAACATTCCAGTTATGGCATTTATATATGTTAATGGATATACTGATATAAAGAATATCATTGATATTATGAATGAGTATGATGCATTAGAAATTAAGAAAAGAATCAAACCTATACAATTGACCAAAACTAGTATTAAGATTGGTGAAAAGGAGTTTACTGATTTTATTAAGTTTTCTGAGTATATTCATGGTGAAACAAATAAGTATGCTGAAAAGCCAAAAGGTGGTTTAAATGTGGCTGCTGATTTCAAGGCTGATAAGAAAACGCTTTGGAGTGGTAATGGTATTGACATATATGAAGGTAATGGTGTTGGTAAGTGTATTAGTTATACGCAGGGTGGTTTGACTGGAAAGGCTTATTCGTTTTGTATTGGTCAGCCTGGTAATACGATATATAAATCATATCGTGATACAAAGACATCAAGTTTTTATTTCATTATTGACAGGAATCATTTTAAAGAAGATGCGGATGGTTCAGTTAATTTGGATGACCCATTACATATTGTGGTATTTGATGTTACAAAACATGGTATTGAATTAACAGATGCTAATAATACTACTGGTAATATTGCTGAATATGGTGAAAATGCAGATGCTTATGTTGATTATTTGAAATCCAAAGGTGTTCCAGTTGAAAAGATGATTAATAAACCTAAAACTGACCAAGAGAGAAAAGAGGATGAATTATTGGGTAACCCTAACAATAGTCTTGAATGGTTTATGAAGTTACCTATAGAATATAAATCAGCATATATTGGAAGGGGTCATCAGTTGACCAATGACCAATTTGATTATTTAATTGGGAAATAGTATATGACAAATAAGGATTTAATATCACAATATGTAGATACAGGGGTAGGTATACCTAGGTATCAGTTTGATAAATTATCGCCTAATGATAAGAAGAGTTATTTAAGGAAGATGGAGATAAGTATTAAGTATGACCCAGATAACATAGAATTCTATTATGGTGAATTACCAGAAGACCTTCAACTAACTATAGTTAGGCAAGACCCAGATTTAATTAAAAAAATCGATGAACCAACTGAAAGAGTTAAAATAGAGGCAGTTAGAAAAGAGGGTGAATCGATATATTATATTGATGAACCATCTGAAGAAGTTCAATTAGCGGCAGTTAATAATGATAGTTATTCATTGAGGTTTATTAAAAAACCAACTGAAGCTGTTCAAATACTTGCTGTTAGAAAAAATTATGAACGTCTTGAGGATATTAAAAACCCAAGTGAGGCTGTTAAGTTGGCAGCAGTTCAAGAAGATGGTGTGGCAATAGCGTATATAGAAAATCCATCTGACGAAGTTCAGATAGCGGCAGTTAAACAAGACTCTAGAGTGATTGATGATATTCAAAATCCATGTGAAGCTGCGCAATTAATATCAGTTGAATATGACTCATCTTATATAAAATATATTTGGGAGCCAACAGAGAGGGTTCAATTGGTTGCTGTTGCAGATAATGGTAATTTAATTGAACATATTGATGAACCATCAGAAGCTGTTCAGATGACCGCAGTTAAAGAAAATGAAAATGCTATTTATAAAATAGATAACCCTACGGATAAAACTATAAGTTTATATAACCAATTATATAATAAAAGATATGAAAGATAAGATATAATAAAAAAACCTAGATTATTGGTCTAGGGTTTTTTTATTTAACATTATATATTTATATAATAAACAATTTATTCAGCATGAAAAAATTCATAAAGGCATTATTAAGGGAGGGTTTGGTACGTGAAGTTTATGGTAAGAACATTATTAAATCTGTTGCTACTAGGTTTGGTGTATCTGAGAATGACGAGGAGTTATTAAATAAGTTAGCGATTGCATCAATATACAGGAATATATTTGGTGACATTAACAAGTATCAAACTAAAGATAGTTTTGATGCTGTTTATGATAAGTGGTATGAGAATACTATTAATGAATTGATAAAGACAAGCGCTTTTGTATCTAACAAGGAATTGGCCACAAAGTATTTGGATGCATATGTTTCAAACATAAAGAGTGTTAGTGGGGATGTTCAACCATTTTCCATGAAGAAGATTGAGCAGGGTTTGGTTGATTTGGTAAACAACAGTGGTTGGATTAAGGATAATGGAATTGGGGATACGCATAGTATATATAAGCCAAAGAGTGAGGATATTGTTTATGAGGATGATAATATTATTATATTGAATACCGACACAAAGGCAAAGTGTGTTATGTATGGTAAGGGAGAGAGATGGTGTATTACAAAGCCAGAGTTAAATTATTACAATACGTATAGGCTTAATTATGGTGCGACTCCATATTTTGTATTACAGAAGAAAAACAAAGATTCGGATGTTGAGCATAAATTGGTTATAATGAATTACGGTAATAGGGGTTATGCGATTGCTGACAGGAGCAATAGTGGTAAAAGGCATGGTGGAATTGATTTGGCGATGCCATGGGCTAATGTTGAAAGTCAGATACCTAATTTAAGGGGCAAAGAGAAATATTTTCCATATAGGGCTGTAACTGAAGATGAGAAGGAATACAATACTCTTTTGAATAATCTTAAGAAATCTGATATTGATGATTTGCAGGGTCTTATTGATGATAAGATAAAGGGGTTGGTAATAAATGGCAGTCAGGTAACTGCTGAAGATTTCATAAGGGATTATGCGGCTACTGGTGTTATCATACCTATTGAGCAATTGGCATCGTTAAGGGACAGTTTAAAGGATTCGTTGATTGAGTCTGGTTATTTTATCAGATTAAATAAAGAAAGTTTTATGGAGATTAAAGATTATTTAAGTAATAAGCAGATATTAAGAAACATACGACTTAAATTAAATAATGATTATTATTTAACTGTGTTTGAAATTACAGTATTGCTTGATAATAACCCAAATGAAGAAGTTAAATTGGAAGTGGTTAAACAAAATGGTAATGCTATATATTACATAGAAAATCCAAGTGAGCAATTACAATTAGCAGCGGTTAATCAATATGGTGATGCTATAGATTTCATAATAAAAAGGGGTATTACACCAAGTGAAGATGTTAAGTTAGCAGCTGTTAAACGAAATGGTAATGCAATACAATATATAAAGAATCCAAGTGAACAAGTACAGTTAGCAGCTGTTAATAAATATGGTGATGCTATAGATTTCATAATAAAAAGGGGTATTACACCAAGTGAAAGAGTTAAGTTATTAGCTGTTAAACGAAATGGTAAAGTAATACGATTTATAGATAATCCAAGTGAACAAGTACAGTTATTAGCTGTTAATCAATATGGTGATACAATACGATATATAAATAATCCAAGTGAAGATGTTAAGTTAGCAGCTGTTAATAAATATGGTGATGCAATACAATATATAAATAATCCAAGTGAACAAGTACAGTTATTAGCTGTTAAACAAGATGGTTATGCAATACGATTTATAGATAATCCAAGTGAACAAGTACAGTTAGCAGCTGTTAATAAAAATGGTGATGCTATAGATTATATAAAGAATCCAAGTGAAAGAGTTAAGTTAGCAGCTGTTAAACGAAATGGTAATACAATACAATTTATGGATAATCCAAGTGAACAAGTACAGTTATTAGCTGTTAAACAAAATGGTGAGGCAATAGTATATATAAATAATCCAAGTGAACAAGTACAGTTAGCAGCTGTTAATAAATATGGTTATGCAATAGAATATATAAAGAATCCAAGTGAACAAGTACAGTTAGCAGCTGTTAAACAAAATGATTATGCAATACGATATATAAAGAATCCAAGTGAAAGAGTTAAGGTTTTATATAAAGAATTATTGGGTAATTAAAATGACAAATAAAGGTATAATAAAAAACCCTAGATTATTGGTCTAGGGTTTTTTTATTATTATTTATTAGATATTTTTAACTTTGATAAAGTCTAATGAGTCGAAGCTAATTCCATTTGGGTTATAGTTTGTTTTAGCTATTAATTCTCTTGAATCATTTTCATTTCTAAATGTGATATAAGTTGTTGAATCCATTTCTGAAGTACCTTCTGTTTCATCGGTAACATAATAAAATTCTTCAACATTATTATCAGAAGTTTGAACTAGGATTGTTTGGTCATCAATTTGTTTATAATTGGTAACGAATATATCATCTTGATTTTTATATGGGTTTATATTGAATTCAGTTTCTCTAGATGATTTTTCAAAGTCATCATCATATTCATTTATTTCATTTATTGAATGTAAATTTGCATTTGATAAATCAGGTGATGCATTCTTAAATTTAATACCATCCATTGCGTTTTTAGGTGCGTTATCAATAAGATTATTCTCATATAAAAAAGATAATTCATGTTTACTATATGGGTAAAGTCTCGGCATACCTTCCCACCAATCTTCATCGTCAGCTATAAAACTATAAACATCACCACTTTCCTCATCAACAAAATCAAAAAAAGTTGTTTGACGAAATCTGTTTTCCCACCATTCATTTTTAGGAAATATTTTTTCTTTTATAATTTCAGGTATAAATTTAACACCTTTATTTTTTAATTTCATCAGTCTTTTTGGTATATCAACTTCATTTGTTTCATTTCCAATAATCTCGAATAATTCGTTTTTAGCGTTAAAATACTCATCTAACTCTTCTTGAGTATAATCTACGTTTTCGTTGATTTCATTTTCATCAATACGTTTGATTTTATTGAATGTTTTTGCAAATGATTCAATTATCATTTTTTCTTTTTCAGATATTATTTTTTTCTTATCTGATTCATTTAAAAATTTTTTCATGTTTATAATTTTGTATTTAATGTTATTATAATAAATATTATATTTTTGGTAATAATTTTCTTAGGTGTTCTTTTATTGTTTTTTTATTTTTATCATCTTTAAAAGATGGTCCAGCATCATTTCTTGGTACTGTTATAGTTTTTGGTGATTTATCACCTTATTATATTGTCCACCAGATTTTCCACATTCACATTGTCTCCATTTTGTATGTATTAATCTTGTTACATCACCACATTGATTGCATCTAACTAATTTCATAATAGTATTTTTATATAAATATTTAATATTGATAATAAGTTTAATAATATTATATATATTTATAGGTATAAATATATAAAGATATGAAAGATAAGATAAGAATTAAATTAAGAGAGAGTATTTCGTCACATTCTGATGAATTGAGTAGATTTGTTGAGGATAGTAACATGAGCAGTAAAGAATTTGCTATTGCAGTTGTTAATGTATTTAATAAGGATTTTGGTTCACATAATGCTAATGATTTTATTAATATAATAATTAGTGGTATTGAAAAATAGATTACTATGAAAGAATTTATAAAGGGATTATTAAGGGAGAATTTTCAATCAAAAGAGGTTGGTAATAAGGAAGATGTTAAATATGCACAAGGTGTTCTTATTCATACATATTCTAATGAGATAGAAGAATTAAAGCTTAAGTGTAAGAAGGATAAACTTTATTGTAGTATTTATGATAATTTTGTTGAGGCTGTTGCTTTTAATGATAAGGATAAGATAAATAAAATGATTAGGAAATATTTTCCTAGCAAATTAAATGAGGATTTAATATCTGAGCATTTGATGGATATTGATGATGATGTTGATATGATATATGAGAAATATTTTAAGAGTGATTTTGATGAAATAGAAAGTACTGGTAAAATAAGTCATAAAATATTTAAAAGTAATACTACTGATACTTCTATATTAAAATCACCATTATGTATTGAAGCACATAAATTAAATCCATGTGTTATTATAATAAATAATGGTTCTAACTATTATTTTCCAAACAAGCAAATTATATCACTTAGTATTAATAAGAATGCTGAAAATTTCATTGTTAGCAATGGTAATGGTGATTTAGCTTATGCTATTGATTTATTATCTGATGATAATCAAAAGAAATCACTATCTAGAGAATTTAAAGAATCGACAATAAAGGGTAGTATTCATCATGAATTGGTACATTGGTTGGATGATACTATGCATAATCAACATATAAATAAAAGGACTAAAAAGGCCACTGAATTTGGTACTGTTGATTTAAAGGGTATTCCAGTAAATGCAACAAAAATGGAGTTACAATCACAAATACATAATATTAAGCAATTGAAAAGAAAACATGAAGATGTTTGGGATGATTTAAGTTTTGATGATATGATTTCATTATCACCATCATTAACTATTATTAATAAAAGTTTGATTGACCCTTATAAAGGTAAGTGGAGGATTGATATAATTAAAAGAATGAATCGTGAGAATTTGTTAGGTAATAATATGGTTAAATAAATAAAAAAAGGTGCTTTAAATGGCACCTTTTTTATTAAAGTTTTTTGTATATAAGTCTTTATCGGATATTATTATATCATCTGGATTGAAGTTATTATCAAATTTTTTAAATTGTTCCAGTAGTTCAGGAAATTCTGTCCATACTATTGAGCCTTCATCTTTTGGGGAGTATGTATTATCCACAAGATATTGAATTATTGTATCATCTTTAAGTGTAATAAAACCATGGGCAAAACCTTTTGGTACGTATAGTTCATTACCTTCATTCATATCAAATATATATGATTTCATATAATTTGGTGAATCTTCTCTAATATCAACAACGAAGTCATAAACCATACCAGTAATAACTTTAACTAGTTTAGCTTGGGCTAAATCACCAACTTGAAAGTGAAGACCTCTTAGAGTATATCTTTTAGGGTTAACACTAACATTACTTTGCACCCATTGATTGGTTAATTTATTTGGTGTTAATGAAAGTGGGGCAAAATGCCCTCTATTATCGGTAAAGACTTGATTAAAAAATAACATTGGTTGTTCCATAAAAACTTTTTTTTGGTAAATATACCACAAATAAATTTAAAAGTAAATTATTATTTTGTTTTGTAGATTAAAAAAACTTTTATATATTTGCAAAACAAAACTAATAATAAACAAATATGTTAACATTGAAAAAGATAAAAGAAAAAGATTCAGTAACTCCAGAATGGACACTTATTGAAGAGGAAAAAAGCAACAAGGTTGATGCTTTATTTTCATTATATGAAAATGACAAGGCAAAAGCAAAGATTTATTATCATTTAAACAAGGGTCATTTTACAGTAGTTAGGAAATTATTATATGAGTTCCCTAATGGTGATTTTAAATTTGTCATTATAAGTAAGACTTATGGTATATCATCAACTAATAAGATGTATAGTAGGGAGAAGACAATAAAATCAATCATGTATAAAAATAAGAAATTTTATTCTTATGACAATACATATAACAAAGCATTTGTTTGTCCTTTGACATATTATTCGTTACATAATTTTGCCAGTGGTGTTAAACACAATGAATTTATCATTGGTTATTTCACTACTAGATTTGGTTGGATTAGATATGTTAGTGAAAATTATTTTTGGTATGTTTCATTTAACACAATAATAAGTAAGAAATTATTTAACTTAAAGGCTATGTTACGTTATGTATATAATTGTCCATATCCTATTGCTAAGTTTGTTCACGCTTATGCCATAACAACACCTAATCCTAAAGGTTATTTATCAGCGTGGAAACAGATGCGCAATAATCTTATTAACATTGAGAATTTATCTGAATCTATGTTTAATAATAATATCTTTCAAGATTCGTGCAAGATGGCTCAAATGGTTAGTGAGAAGATAAATTGTTCATGGGGTGAAAAAAGGTTAATTAGTGAACACGATAAATGGAGTAAGATAGTAACAACTGTTTTATTAGAGAATGAACCGTTGAAGCATTTAAATGTTAACCCTATATATGTAGAATTTGCTAAACATAGTGGATTAGAATTATTAACTACTAACCATGAATTGATTGCAGAAGGAAAGAGAATGAATCATTGTGTTGCAACTTATTCTAATAATGTTGATAATGGTAGTTGCGGTGTATATAAAGCCTTTGGTGGTACATTAGAATTGCGTAAGGAAGGGGCTTGTAAGTTATATATTAATCAATACATGAGTTATAATAACACTAAGATGCCTTTGGATGTAGTTAATAAAGTTAAGGATATTGTTGAAACTTTTAAAGCAGAAAACAGTAGTTATAGTTTTTACCACACAGTAAATGATAATGATTTACCATTTTAATATATTTATAGATATGAACAACGACATAGAGAGATACCAGTTTTGGGCTTCAGAATTAAATAATAATTCACAGCAGGTTCAAATAACCAAAATTAATGATAACACGGAAATTATTGAAAAATTAATTGATTTGGAAGAAGAAGAATAAAGGGGGGCTTTTGCCCCCTTATTTATTTTAGTTTTTGTCTTGCTTTAGCTTTTGCTATTTTATCAGCTAGTTCTTTTTGTCTGGCTATAAATTCATCTTTAGATGATTGGTTTATAGATATTTGTTTTTGTTTTTTCTCTGGTAGTTCACCAGTTTCTAAATATTTATCCCATTCAGAAGGCAGTAATGGTCTACCTAATTTCATTTGTATATCTAATCTAGATTTTCTTCTTTCCAATTTAGGTTTATCTGACATTTTTTCCGCTGATATTTCAGCACCTCTTTCGTCAGATGTATAATCACCAAGACTTAAAAAGTCTAATATTTGTCTTTGGAATATAACCAAAGCTTTATTAGCTGCATCATCTGCTGGTGATTTACCAAATGCACCATTTTCTAAGTTTTTATTACCAGCTTTTACAACACAGTATCTTGCAATATTTTGGAATGTTTTACATGTTCCAACATCTGATGGTTGAAATCCACCACTTCGTTGTTCCATATCACCAGATGCTTTTATGTGTTTGACCAATAATCTACCATCTTGTTTTATTTCTAATTGATAAAACCCATCACCTATATTAGCATTTGTAAAATAATTATCATCATATTGTCTATCATAATCTTTTATTATTTGAGACGCTTTGGATATTTTAGATTTAATATTTGATATTTCTTTTTCACCAGAAGAAGTTGATAGACTTGTATATTGATGTTGTTTAAGTTCAGGTTTATCACTGTATGGTATAATTCTTTCACGAGCTTCTTTTAATTTTTCTCGAATTGTTTCTTTCATTATTTCAGTTACGGACATTAAATTATCATATGCTTTAGCTTTAAAGCTATCTAATTGGTCCATAAATGGTGTTCTTCTTAACACTTTAAAAACTAGATTTTCCAATGAGAACTCACCACCTTTTTCTAGGCCAGCGTTTCTCATTTGTTTTATTTTATCTTTAAGCAATTTAGTTTTATCAATCACCAATTGATAATCTTCTTGTTTATAATAGTCACGAATATCTTTAAGTTGATTAATGATTTTAGTAGCTTTATCTTTTATTGCTTTTTTATCTATTTTAAAATTTTCACGTTTAGGTTTAAGTATCCATTCATCATTCATTACTGAATAGATTGCGGTTGCAACTAATTTAGCATTAACATCTTGCACATAAAGTTCAACTGGGTATTTAAACACTGTTATATCATGTTCTTGATTCCATATTGTTTTTTTAGCATTGAAGAAGTCTTCAATGATTTTAGCATCAACATCGAAATCATTAAAATCCAATACTATATGTAAGTCTATATCTGAAAATTTTGACCAATTAAAATTAGCCAATGAACCTGTAAAGATTATATCTTTTATTTTAATATTTGAGGGTATTTCTAACCCTTTAAAAAAGTCTTTAGCAATTTGTAATAGTTTTGTTTTAACCTTTGGTGATAGTTTATCATCTTGCCAAATTTCTGGGTTAAGCGTATCTTTTATTTTAAAGCTATCTAAGACATCTTTAGGTACAACAACATCTTTATGCATGTTAGCATCGATTGTATCGGCTAATGCATCTATTTCATCTATAACAACCTTTTTTTTAGGTATAGATGATTCAATTAAAATCTTAGGGTTTATATTATAAAATAGTTTCATTAATTTTTTATTATAAATATTTGAGTTTACACTAAAACTGGCAATACTTAAAAAAATTAATGATGTTGTTGGTATTATAAATAATAATTTGTTAACACTTTGTTAATATGTGACTTATTTGCTTGTTGTATTTATTTATATGGGAATTAAGCTATCAATTATAATACCTTGCAAAAATGAGGAGAAATACATAGGGAAGTTATTAGATTCTTTGGTTAAACAAGAGTTACAAAATAATGTTGAGATAATAATATCTGACGCAAATTCAACTGACAATACTTTAAATATAATATCTAAATATTATAATATTTTACCTAATTTAAAAGTGATTGAGGGTGGTTTACCGTCTTATGGTAGAAACGTTGGTGCAATTGAATCATGTGGTGATGTGTTATTATTCTTAGATTCTGATTGTTATTTTAAAGATAATAGTTTAATTAAAAAATCTTTACGCAGGTTTAAAAAGTTTAACGCTGATATTCTAGGTTGTTTATTAAACATTGAAAATAATATTGGCGTTAAATTAATTTATTCTTTATGTAACTTAACATTTTATTTATCTAAATTAGATAAGCCATTTGTTGTTGGTACTTACATGATGATAAAAAGAGATATATTTTTTAAGGTTGGTGGGTTTGATGAGAGCTTGATGCATTGTGAAGATTATTTTTTGAGCAAACAAATTGATAGGGATAAGTATATAATTCAAAATAGTTTTGTTTACACTGATGATAGAAGGTTTAAAAAAACTGGTTTGATTAGCATGGTTAAATATTTCATAAAGAACACGATTATGAAAAATAATATAGAATATTTTAAAAAAGACATAGGTTATTGGATATGATGTATAGAACGGTAATAATTTCTGATTTACATTTAGGGTCAAAATACTCTAGAGCTAAAGAGGTTTCTGAATTTTTGGATAAGACTAAGTGCGAAACACTTATATTAAATGGTGATATTATTGATGGTTGGGCGTTAAAACGTGGTAATAGTTGGACCGAAGACCATATGAGATGTATTAGGAAGATACTTAAAAAATCATATAAGTCTAAAGTTTACTGGATTAGAGGCAATCATGATGATTTTTTATATGGTTTTATGCCATTCAAGTTAGGTAATATAACAATAAAAGAGAGTATTGATTATTATGGTTTTAATGGTAAGAAGTATTTAGTTTTACATGGTGATATTTTTGACGTTTTCGTTAACAATATGAAATGGTTAGCTAAGATTGGTTCAATTGGTTATGATTTCACACTTTGGTTGAATAAATGGTATAATAAGTACAGAGCTTATATGGGGTTAGAATATTTTTCATTATCTCAAAAAATTAAAAACTCTGTTAAATCAGCAACAAATTTTATTGGTGATTTTGAAAATCATATGGTTAATCACGCCAAAACTTTAAATTGTGATGGTGTTATTTGTGGACATATACATAAGGCAGAAATTAGAAATATTGACAATATAGAATATATGAATTCTGGTGATTGGGTTGAATCAAACACTGCATTGGTTGAAGATTTATTGGGTAATTGGTCTCTTATTTCTTTTTAGCTGGTCTTTTATTAGATGGTTTTTTAGGTTTTAACGCTTTGCTAATTTTAGCTTTAGGGTGTATTTTTTTAGCCTCGCCTTCTACTTTTTTCTTTTTAGGTTTCTTTTTATATTTTTTAACCTTAAAGACTCGTTTTTTATCCAAGTTAATAGATAAGTTATAAGGCTCTTTATTAAGTATAGATAGGTCTAACAACCATTCATGTTTAGAACGTGCTTTCTGAAGCTCAAATGAGCTTGTAACGTGTTCTGTTACTTGTTCCTGTGTCCATTTATTTATCTTAGCCAGTTGTTGAAAACAAATTATTTGTTTACCAATAGCGATTGCTCTACCAATATGTTTTACTTGATGACAAATAGGGCACAATGATATAAGTCCAATAAGTTTTTGAACATGATTTTGGTCATCATATTCCCATATTTCATGACATTCTACATTATGTTTATATCCTTGATTTTTACCTATATCATTACATATTTCGCATTTATCATTAGCTTTTTCATATGATATGCGTCTAATTTTATCCCATTCTTTAGGTTTTACAGTTGTTCTAACATTGCTATTAAAACAGGTACTTGGTATTAGTTCTACGGTTAATTTTGGTTTATTTGTTTTCATTAATAATTAATATGGCCACTCATATGATACATCAACCACTTTAAAATGATTTATCACATTATTTCTAGGTATTACATAACCTTTTGTTTCACTACCTTCATCACCAACATTTTTATCTTTGAATTCAAAGTTATTATTAGCGATTAATTTTTTAAGTTTACTAGTTGGTATAATCCAAGCTTGTTTAAGTAATGGATAGTAATAAACATATATATCTGATTTAGTTATTGTAATACCAGAATCTTTACCTCTACATTCTGTTTCGATAAACATATTTCCACTATCACGACCTTTAACTTTTAATTGTCCAAACGGTGTTGATATTTCTTTATCAGGAATACAATACACATCTGTTTTAACTTCAACAGTTTTTTCTTGGTTATTTATTATGGTTTTAAAATCATGTTTATTATTATGATTAAAAGAGATAATTTGAAAACCATAGTTTGTTTTTAAGAACTCAGCGATTATCTCTTCACCTTTTTGTCCTAGTGGTAAGTCTGTTTTAAAATTTAAATTTGCCATAGTAAAATATACCACAAATAAATATAAAAAGCAATATTTGTTATATTAAAAATAAATTTATATATTTGCGGTATAAATTATGAACTATGAGAATTTTATTATTACTATTAGTTATTTTATCTTTTGGGTGTCAAAAGGAATATCCATATCCTTCAAAAGAATATAAAAACGTATTACCAACTTCTGGTGGTTATGATACAACAAAATTACTTAGTAGATGGGGTAAGTTTGTGATTATTGACGCAATTATGTATGTTGACAATCATGAGACTGGTGAGACGGTTAAATTTAACCATTTTGGTTTACATAAAGATGAATCAAGTCTTAGATGGGGTGGTAGTATTTTTGACATAGAGACTATAGTAAAAGATAAAACAACATATTCATTTTGGCCAACATTAACTGGTGGTAATGGTATGGGTAGATTTGTATTGAATGATGATACAACTAAATATTATATGATTAATTATATGGGTCAAAACACTAGCATTATAGAAGACCCAATACATGGTCAACAAAATCTAGGTGGTTCAGCTAGACCATTTTTTGGTAAGACTATTAGTAAAGCTGATAACATTATATCTATTGAAATACAACACATGGAAGGTAGTATTTACGGATACAATTGTCATTATTGGACAGAATTGAAGCTTAAGAAAATAGAAGTTTGGTAATTATTTTGTATGTAAGTAGCTATTAACTATATATGTGCTTGTTTCATCATCACAAGAAAAAAGTAATTTAATTAAGTCAATTAATTTATATTTAATTATTAATTCTTGAGAATTGTCACCTAGTAGATACGATTTACCATCATCAAACATAATACCTCGTCTAAAACGCATATTATGTTTAATTCTTGAAACATGATAATTTTTTTCAAGAAATTTAATCATCATATTTTTATCTATGTCGGTAAGCATTAAAAACATATACTATCACCAATATGATTATCCCATTCATCTTCGGCAATAATCGTTGGTGTTATAATTTTATCTTCATCCATTGTAATCATTTTAACTATAAATACAACCAAAAAATAATAAAAATGAATAAATTTGAAAATTTTATTTACTTGAGTATCTGTGATATAACTATGTCAATGTTTAAAAAAACAAAATTTATGACATATATTAATTATTGCAGGAGTATGCACGATTCAATAATAAATAATAATTTATCAAAAATAGAGCGTGATAATTTAATTGCTATAGTAAATCATTTGAAATTATTATATAATTTAGGTGATGATGAGATTATTAATCATATCACTAATTATTTTATTTCTGATAAGGTTGTTGAAATGCAGAAGATAATAATGTTGACAAAAGAAATTTTTCCAATAACTGGAGATGTATAGATTTAATAAATTGATTTTATCTTTATTTCATTATTAATATATTGTTTCTTTTTATTTTCTAAGAACATATTAGTAATTGACTTTAAGTAACTTATCTCAAACGGTGGTGAAAATACTTGTTTAACATTTTCCATGATTTTATCAATGACTATTTTATTATTTTTAGAGTTACTAGAACAGTAAAGATATATAGCAATGCAATCGTCTGGGTACTCTCTATTAAGATATTTTAAAATAATTATCGAATCTTTCATTTAAATTTATAAAGTATATCGTATATTTATAATTACAATAATAACAAATTAAAAAAAAACAGTAAATGGCATTAGAAGTAACAGATGTAAACATATCAAAAGTTTTAGAAGAAAAAGAATTAACAGTGTTAGATTTTTGGGCTGAATGGTGTGGCCCCTGTAAAATGTTAGGTCCAGTGATTGATTCATTATCACTAGATGAAGAAAACAAAGACATAACAATTGGTAAGGTTAATGTTGACCATAATAACATATCGGCAAATAAATATGAAGTTAGAAGCATACCTACTATTTTGTTTTTAAAAAATGGTGAAGTTGTTGATAAAATGGTTGGTTATAAATCTAAACAAGAATTACAAAATAAGATAAATTCGTTGAAATAATAACTAATCTTTATTTCCATAATATTTATAGACATGAAAAATAAATTAATTATCACAGAATCACAATTACAAACTTTAAAGGTTATACTATCTGAGAGTACAGGTTATTCTATTATGGTAAAACGCATAAAAGAAGAATTGGATGCTAATTATCAAGTTGTTGATAAATTTGTTAAAGAAGGTGGTGAGTATAGTTCACAACCTATGTTTATGGTTAAAGTTGATGAAGAGGTTATTACACCTAAAGATTTATGTGAATATCTGAAATATAAACATAAAGTTAGTGAAAAATTCATCAAACAAGTAATTAAAGATTGGGTAGATAAAAAGATTGATGACAATTACCTTTTATCTAAACATGTACCTTTGAAATGATATGGACATCAAAACAAAAATAAGAGAATCATTACGAGAACAGTATGGTGATTTCGAAACTAATTTAGAACACGAATATGAAACTAAATTAACTGAAAATCTTGTTGTTGGTGATATAGAAAAAAAGAGAGCTTGGTTGACATACAACCAAGTTATCTTAGAATTAAAACACGCATTAAAAAATACACTTAAAGTTAGAGAACTACAATACAGACTAACTGATGATTCAAACCCAAATGAAGTGTGTATTTCAGTAATGGAAGATATAAAAAACCAAACCGCTGAGTTAGAGCGACTTTACATTAAAATAACCAATTTTTAATATATAATTAACTGTAAATCAGTTAATTATAATCTTAAAATTTATTTAAAAATTATAAAAATTATTAGTTTATTTGGTGGTTAAATGATATTTATTGATAAATAACATTTAATTTAAAACACACCTATGAAAGCTAATAATTTTTTATTTAAAGCTGGGCAAGGTAAGACAACTTTACTGGATAAGGCATATCAAAGACATATAAAAACGATAATTGATACATTGGATGAAGAGAAAGAGTGCAGGTGGGAAACATACAATTTGATAATTCAAGAATTGATAAATGAAGGAAGTGGTGATTATTTTAATGAAATTAAATATAGATTAACAGATGGTGAAGACCCTAATATGGTAATGTTAGATATTATTGATAGAGAAAGTGATAATATAAATGGGTTGATTTGGTTTTTAAAAAGAAGGGTTGAGGAATATATTGAAGATGATTATATCAGAAGATTTTACGAATAATATCTTGATTAGAATCTTATTTTTTGGTATATTTGCAGTTAAATACTAAACGACATGAATAGTAAAAAAGTTATTGATAGATTAACGTACTTAGCTGAACAATTTGATGTTTTTGAATATTCTGATGAAAAGGGATTGATAAAAAAAACGGATAAGTTATCTGATTCTGGTTTAACAACAAAGTTAATCACTTCAGGTAATGGCGTTATTTTGGGTATTTTATCTACCAAGACTAATGAAAAGGATAGATTATCAAAAGTTGTTAGTATATCTTCTGATGTGTTTAACAATATGGTTTTGGCTGACCCAACAGATAATAAGATATATTTGCAATGGATGTTGACACTATTCACTCGTTTTATTAAAGAAGGTAGTGATAATAGCATAAAATCAGCAATACGTTTTGTTAATGAAGATTTACCTCAAGCTAAAGCATATTTAACCTTATTTGAGGATAACAAACGAAAGAAAAAATTCATTGATTTATGTAAAGCTAGTTATAGTTTAATTAGTGTAAAAGACCCAACTAATATAAATCAATATAAATCATTAGCTCAATTATTTGATTCGGTAGACCCTTTCATTGAAAAAGAACCAAGTGCCGTTGAACGAACATTATATAAGTTTGTAGAATCTGGTCAAGCAATTATACCATTAAAGGATAGAAAGTTTACATTATATATACCTAAAACAACAGCCGCTAGTATTGTTTTTTCTAACTACACAAATTGGTGTACCGCTAAAGAAGGTAATGGTATGTTTAATATCTACACTAAAAATAACTTAAAACCTAACGGTAAAAAATCAGACATTTATATTATAATAAACAATAAATTTTTTACTGGTGAAAGTAAAGAATTGTACCAAGTACACTTTGAAACTGAGCAATTAAAAGATTACACGAATGGTCAAAATGTTAGCATTTTTGAAAGCGTATTAAAGGAAAGTGATGGGATATCTAATTTCTTTTATATGGAACTTATGGCTATGGCCAAAGCATATAAAAAAGGAATTGACAATAACATTTATTTAGATTATTTAATTCAATTTGGATTTGCTGATACCTTGTTTAATTTAATTGATGATAACACACCTGAAATAAAATTCATGGTTAGAGAGATACCTAGATTACCAGACATAAGTAGATTTAAAATGGTTGACCAACTTATAATAACAAATGCAAAGATGGTTGATTTACACCCATCAATTGGTTCATTGAATAATTTAGAAATGTTAATATTGACAGGTAATCGCATAAAATCATTACCTAAAGAAATTGGTAATTTAAAAAATTTGATATTTTTAAATTTAGTTGGTAACCCTATAAATGATATTCCAGAAGAAATAAAATACTTAGATAAAACCAATGGTGGGTCATTACATAGGTTAGGTGTAAGCAAAGAAACCATAAGCGAGGCTAATTATAATAGATTAAAAGAATTATTACCAACAACTATAATAAGTTAATACTATTGTTTTTTAGAATAGTTTAATTATATTTATAATAAAAATAAACTTATGATAAAATATTGTTTAACACTTAAAAATGGTGCTATCGTACATACCATTTTAGCGAATAGTTTTGAAGAGGCTATTAACTTTTTTTGCGCTAAAAAAAAATTTGACAGATATGTTTTATTGCATTTATTTGATGTAGTAAAATATGATAAATAATTTTTTAATTTCAATAAACTTTTTAAGTTTTCTTGCATATTTATTAATAAGATAATAATATTTTCTTTAAACTTTAAATTATGTCAAACGTAAACAAAATAGCAAAAAAAACAGTTAAAATCACAGAAAATGACCTTGTTGATTTAATAGATAACATTGTAAATGAAGCTGTAGCTGCTAAAAAAACTCAATGGTTAGCTGAACAACAAAAAAAAGAAGCTAACAAAACTGCTTTGTTAGAAAGCAAAATTGCGGCTTTAGAGTCTAAGTTTAAAACTTTGCTTGAAGGTAAAAAGAAGTAATTAATTACAACAAAAAATACTAATAACTAGGATGGTTTTTTAATCTTCCTAGTTATTCTATTTTATAAACTTATCATTTACCATTTTTAAGTCGTTTAAGATACGATTCAAACCCTGTATCTCCAGACATAAACCATTCTAATTCTTTTGCTCTAAAAGCAACGTTTTTAAGGGTTTCTGTTAGTGATTTTATTTCACGTAATATTTCCTCTTTTTGTTCTGGTGTCGCACCATCAAAGTAGTCATATTCTTTCATTGGTGTTTTGCCAAACCATTCTACAGACCAGTCTTCACCCATGTACTTACCGTCATTTTCAAATTCTCTTTCAATTTCTTCAGCCAAATATTCAATTTGACTATATTTATAATCGTAATGTCCTCCACTCATAGTAATATTTTTTAACAAAATTACTAAAAAAAATTTGGAAAGACAAATGTTTTATGGAAATTTTAATAGAAAAATTAGTTAGAGACACAGAACCATTAGTGTCAAATGTTGAATCAGACGAATTTATAAAAGCTAGTGAAGCTGCTTTTGATTGCACATTCGATGGTACATCAAGATTTTACCCATGGGGAATGCCATCAAAATTACCTAGAGATTTTAAGATAGGTGTAATTGTAGGTTCTTCAGGTAGTGGTAAGAGTACCATACTTAAAAATTTTGGTGTTGAGGATACACCAATATGGAATCCAAACAAATCAGTAATATCACATTTTGATAATCCAGAAGATGGAATCAATAGATTAAGTTCAGTTGGATTTAATTCAATACCATCATGGTATAAACCTTACCATGTATTATCCAATGGTGAGAAATTTAGAGCCGATTTAGCTCGCAAATTAAAATCAAATATAGTAATTGATGAATATACCTCAGTAGTGGATAGAACAGTCGCTAAATCAGCTTCAGTTGCTTTATCTAGGTATATAAGAAATAATAATCTACAGAACATTGTAATATCCACATGTCATATGGATATTGTGGATTGGTTAGAACCAGATTGGGTTATTAATACGGACACAGGTGAACTGTTGGACGGTTTTTTTTTGTCCGACCAAAAATCAATATCGAAATATATCGCACAACAAATGATAGTTGGCGAATGTTTAAAGACCATCACTACCTAAGTGAAAATCTAAATAAAGCAGCCAGACATTATATAGCTATTTGGGATAATCAAGTTGTTGGTTATCTAGCTTCTATAACTATGCCTAGTGGTACGTTAAAGAATGCGTGGAGAGGCCATAGAGTTGTTATATTACCAGATTTTCAAGGTATGGGTATTGGTGTTAGATTTATAGAAGCTGTGGCTCAAATACATTTAGATGAAGGTCATAGATTTTTTTCTAGAAGTCCACATCCTAGAATGCATTTGTATATGGATGCATCACCATTATGGAGACCAACTAGCAAGAATAAAAAATTAAGAAAAGATGTATCTGACTCTAATACCTATAAAAATCATGTTTATGATAATAAAAGATTATGTTATAGTTACGAATATATTGGTTAGTTTTTTTATAAAAATAAAATATTTATATTATATATAATTAATTTTTATGAGGAAATTTATAAAAGAAACACTTAGAGCAAATTTATTAAGTGAAGCTAGATTAAAATTATTACCAGATGAGATGGAACTTTTAAATTCATTGGTCCCTAAATATGTTGAAATTTTTAAAAATAGTAACATAAATGATTTTAAAAATGGCAATGATAAAAATCTGGGAACATTTAATTATAAAATGGCTAATGGTGAAGATGCAGTGATTAGTTTTTTTGTTTCTTATCGTGAAAATAACAACATTAAAGGTTGGTTTAACTCTAATGATAGAAACAATTTAAAAGACCAAATTATTGCATTGAATATTAATTATTATTCACCAGCATTTAGTCCGATGTTATCTAAAGTGTTCAATACGATAACTGGTATGGATGGTTCAGAGGAAATTAGAGAAACACTTTACCATGAAATGATACACGCAAAAGACCCAGCAAGAAATAATCATTTCTTAAAGGAGCCATATGATTCATCTAAAGCTCAACTTTATTACAGTACTTGGGCTGAGTTTGTAACGATGACTGGTCAATTTATGGAAGCTATTATAAATAAAGTTAATGATAATATAAATGATATATTAAAAGATAAAAGTCTGACCAAAGAAAAATATGATAAAAAAATTACTAATATTGGTAATATTTTACAAAACATTTTAGATTTTTATTCTGGTCAAAAAACTTTAAGTAACGAAACTAAATATTTTATTGAAGGAACTAAAGGTAATGCAATCCAAAACTTTATGAGAAAAGTAACTCAATTTGGTGAAGAATTATTTGATATGGAGCTAACAGGTTACCAATTAAACCATTTCATTGCTTCTTTAAATATGATAAAAAAATATAATCCAGAAGGTTGGAAAGAATTTCATAAAGATTTATATTTAACAATTCAAGAATGTGTTGATAAGATAAATAAAATAACACCTGATGTTTATCTTAAAATTACCACAAAAACAACCCCAATGATAGCTGATGGCGAAACTCTAACTAGAGATGAGTATATACTAGTTAAGGCAAAATACGTAAAAAAAATTAAAGAAAAAACAAAAGAATTACTTAAAACAGCACCTAAAATTGCTGCTGGTGGGACTGGTAGTTTACAAAAAATGCAAGACAAAGCTGATAATAGATATTAATTAAAATAAAATGAGAAAATTTGATAAAATAAAAAACATACAAAAAGCAAATTTAATAAACGAACGTTTATATTTGACTAAAAAAAATCCATCATATTTGATTGAAAGTATAATGGCTATAAACGAAAATGACTTTGAAAATAAAAATTTAGTAAATAAATGGTTATTTGAATCAATGATTGAAAATGACTTATCTTTAGATGGTGTTATAAATGAAAATATTTTAGATATAAATGAAGATGGTAAACTTTTAAATGAATCAATCGTTGTGAGTTCAATATTGGCCAGTGGTAAACTATTAGATGTTATTGGTGTATTATTTAAAAAAGCATATAATTATTTTGTTAGTAAAGGTTGGATTAAAGGAAATCAAATTGAAAAAACAGTGTTAGAAAAAGCTGGTGAATGGATTAATGAACATATTGTTATGGGTATATTCAAAGCTATAGCCACAACATTATTGGGTGTTATTGCAGGGTTTATTGGTGTTGTTTCAGCTTTTTCTAAAGGAAACACAGATGTTGTTAATAAAATTGTTACTGAAGAAAATATTAAATCTTTAGCCGTAACATTATTTTATGCTGCTATTGTTATAGTTGGGGCCCAAGGATTAATGGCTGTTGCACATAGTATTGCACAGGCTACACATATGTTACATGGTGTTGTTGAATCCGTTACTACTGGTACTAAAATTTATGAACTTATTTTATTAGTTTTGGCTTTTTATTCTACTTTATACATTGAACCGTATAAACCTTTTAGAAATAGAATACCAGATTTGGCACATGCTTATGGTGAATGTTTAGAAGGTGATAAAAACGTATATAACGTAATCAAATCATTCCCTAAAACAGTTAAAGGTGGTAATACAACTCAAATTGAATGTATTAACCATCATTTAAATATTCATGGTACTAAACATGGTGGTACACAACATACCTAAATAAAAAAACCTAGTATACTAGGTTTTTTTATTTTTCTGTTATAGTTTTTTTACAATAAAGGTGATACCTATAAAAATCATATTTACGATAATAAAAGATTATGTTATAGTTACGAATATATAGGACAAACTATTTTTTAAATCTATCAAAATATTCAACAAATATATCATGGTCAACAGCTACTGATATTCTACTAAAATTATTATCAGTAACCAACCCATTTGTTGAGAACTTGCCTAAAGGAACACTTGATATCTTATATTTCAATAACTCATTTTGAGTTAAATTAACAATAGCAAATGGACCTATTGGTAGTTTGGGATACTTATCGAATAATAACCCATTAGCGTTAAGATAATCTATATTATTTTTGATATGTGTCTTGGTTGTTTCTCTATAATCTTTTACGATAGTCTTTTCGTTTAATAAATTATCTATTATAACTTGTGGTATCGTAGAGATAGAATTATATTTATAAAGAGACCTAATTTTAAGTGTCTTATATAATGATTCATTTTTTGTAGCGATATAACCCACCCTATATCCAGATAAACCAATTGATTTAGAGAATGAAGATAATACAATAACATTATCATAAAAATAATCTGATAATTTATCATCCGAATCATTGAATAAATAATAATACGGTAAATCTAATATAACAGTAATCTTATTTGTGTAAGCGTATAATAAGAATTTCTTAATATCTTCTAAACTAGGGCAATAACCTGTTGGGTTTGATGGGAAACATAACATAACAACACCAATAACTGGTTTAAATTTGATTAGATTAAAATCATCAAATGTTTTAATCCATTTATCATGTATCTTAAGAATTTTATTCCATGAACCCCAATGATAATTTGGTACCCATATATTTGTATCTGATAAGGAGTTTATTATAAGGTCTAGCGATGCCATACCTCCTGGGGTCATTATTAATTTATGGTTGATTAAATTAAATTCTTTTTTAATTGTATTAACCAATGGGTCATACCCATCATTACCAGAATATTGTTGAAGGGTTTTATTATTAAATGATAGATTAGCAACTTTATCAACATCAATGGTAGTAACATCCATTACACCTCTATGTAGTTTAAGATACTTATCACCTGTTTCAATTTCTAATTTATTTATTTCTTCACCAATAGCAACTATTGATGAGTAGGTAACATTTGGTTCGTTTATATTCATTGTTAGTATTTTATACAAATATATGTGTAAAAATAATAAAAAGCAAATTTTAATTAATTATCTAGATTCAAATCTAAATAAAGCTATTGTTACATATGTTCCATCTTGTTTTTGGAATGTATGATGTTTAAGTTGAACTTGTCCTTTTTTAAATTGATTAAGACCTTTTTTTTTCATATATCTTCCAGCAGCATCAGCAAAAGCTGCGTCCCAAGAAAAACCATGGTTTTGTGATTGACCAATACCGTATTGAACATCATCTTTTTTAGATTCTTCTTCAAACTCATTTTTTATATCATCAAATGAATAATTTCTACTACCAATATTTTTTAATTCAGTTTTATCTTTTATATTTGATGCAGTTTGTTTTAAATCATCTTTAAATTGAGCTAGTTTCTCACCTGCCCCAGTTTTAAGTTGAGCTAATGTCTCACCTGCTCCAGTTTTAAGTTGACTTATTTTATCTTTAAATTTATCTTGAGCAATTGCATCTTTACCGCCAAATAAACTACTAGCAGCTAAACCAACACCAGCAGCGATATTAGCAAATTTACCTTCACCAATATTTTCTAATTCTTCTCTTAAAAGTTTTTTAACTAATATTCTAGACTCATTTGTTTTATTTTTTTTGCTCCAGTATTTTTCAGCAGCTTTTTCCATCTTATCTAATCTATCATAATAATCTGGAAATTCAGAAACATGGTCCATAGCAATTTCATTCTGTTTTTCCTCATCACTAGTATGTTCTGATTCAATTTTTTCACCTTTTTTTATTTGTGATTTTAAATCTTTAACAGGTACATCAAATTTTTTAGCAATATCTTTTATGGTTAACTTATCAGATTTACCACCTTTTAATTTGTTCTCGTTAAGTGTTTTAGTTTTCATAAATTCTTCAAATCCTTTTTTATCGTTATCGCTGTTTAGTATATAAAACTTACTTCCGTTTTTAGCAACTAGTTCATCAGAAGCACCAGTTTTTTTAACGTATAAATAATCATATTTATTAAACACTTGTTCATCATTATATTTGTTTATTTCGTGTTGTCTTGGCGCTACTCTATCTTCTTTAGGTATATCTGAATGGTTATATTCATTAACCGCTAAATAATAATCATATTTATCATCAAAAACTTTAACATTTGAAAAGTCTAATAAAACAACATAAACTTTTCCTTTTTTATCTTCTGCATATTTTTTAGAATAATCAAAGTTTTTGGTCAAATAAACACCAGCACCTAATTTGAAAATACTGTTTGGGTTAAATTGTTCAAATTCTTCTTTACCTATTTCATCACCTCTATAAAAAAAAGATGGATTCTTATAGTTTAACTTTTCTTTTATTAAAAATCTTATGTAATTAATATAATCATCAATTGTCCCAATATCTTCAAAAGTAAAATTACTGTAGACACCACCAAAATCTATTAAATTGTTTTCCATTATTTATTATACTTTTTTACGTAATTTAACTGACCATTCAACAGTTTTTATTATTGGTGCTAAAATCTGACTTATTAAATTTATTATATCAATGGCGGTAAACACACCGCCAATAGCGATATCAACACCTATGTCTGTAAACCAAGATAATATTGGTTTAATATCTAACGATGATACTAGGTTTTTTAACTCTTTAAAACTATTTAAAATATCAGAAACGCTACCAATTATATTTGTGTTTTTGGATATAAAGTCAACACCTTTTTCCATCATGTTTCTTATAAATGTTTTTTCTAAATAAACCAACAATGTGGTAAAGGCTAATATCATAAGAAAACCAGCCCATCCAGTATTTGATGATAAGTTTTTAGAAACATTCTCAACATGTTCAATAAGTTTTGAAAATTTATCATTAAAACCATCTGAACTAACTTTTAGTTTATCTAATATTTTATTGGTGGCATCTTTTATGGTTGCCATTGTTTTTGATAAACTTTTTTTAATAGATTCTATTGCCACTTTCATTAATTCTGAGTCCACTAATATATCCTTAAAGAATTTTGCAATATCCTTTAAACTTTTAATACTATTAACAACTTCTATCGCTTTTTCTTTAGTTTTATCGTAAGCAACGCCAATATAATTATTTATAGAACCTAATATAGATTCTATTATTATTTGTTCTTCAATAATTTGTTTCCTTATTGATAAAGAATAATTTTCATTTATCGGTAAATCAACACCTAAAGTGTATTTAATATAATGAGGGTTATTTATTAAGATAATAGATTCTTCTGATAACAGTTTTCTTCTATCATTTAACGCTAACTCTTCTTTTAATAATGCTTTAATAGTATTCATACTTAATCGTATATTGAAGGGTTTAATTTACCATATTTTCTTATTATAATACCAGCAATTGCATTGGCTTCATTTTCAAATATACTACCATCTGCACCTGGGTCTAATTCATTTTCAAATCTACCATCAAGATTTTGTTTATGATGAACTAGTTCGTGAGCTATTGACCTGCATACATCTACGATGGCTCTATTTTTAACATATACCTTTAAACGTTTTTCATTGTTCATATAATAAGCAGTTGTTTTAAGGTCTGGCGTTCTTTCAAAAGCTAATTCAACTTTTATATCGTCATCAATATTTAAATATTCTTTTGCAAAATTAACAAAATCAGCAACTTCTCTAATATCCATATCTCCTTTGGTTAAAAGTCTTTCTCTTAACAATTGTTTAATTTTAGTTTTATTTTCTTTTAACGTATTTTTAATTTTTGGTTTCATATCTTATAAATATAAAAAAAGCCACAAAAAAATGTGGCTTTTAGTTTTAATTATTTACCTTTAGGTGTTTTAATTGATTTTATCATTATCTCTTGTTTATCTTTATCGAGACCAATACTTATCGTTTCACCTTCTTTTATATTATCATTAAGGATTTCATCAGCCACTGGGTCTTCAACATAATGTTGAATCGCTCTAGCTAATGGCCTTGCGCCATATGCTTCATCATATCCTTGTGTTGCTAAAAACTCAATAGCTTCTTTGGATATTTTAAGTTTAAAACCCATTTCATTTACTCTTTTTTCTAAATGACCAAGTTCAACGTAAATGATTTTATGTATATCCTCTATGGTTAATCCATTGAATACAATCGCTTCGTCAATACGGTTAAGGAATTCTGGTTTGAATTTTTTCTTAAGCGCTTTTTCAATAATTGCACGAGCTTTGTTTTCTTCATTAACAATACTAGAAGCTGTTTCAAAACCCATATTTTTACCAAACGAATTAACTTCTTTAACACCAATGTTAGATGTTAATATAATAAGTGCGTTTTTAAAATTAATTTTACGACCTAACCCATCAGTTAACATACCTTCATCTAATAATTGTAATAAGATATTAAACACATCTTCATGTGCTTTTTCAATCTCATCGAACAATATAACACAATGTGGTTTTCTACGAACTTTTTCAGTTAATTGACCACCTTGGTCATAACCCACATATCCAGGAGGTGGACCAATTAATCTAGATACTGAATGTTTTTCCATATATTCAGACATATCCATTCTAATAAGCGATTCAGAATCTCCAAAAACATGCTCAGCTAATAATTTAGCCAAAAGTGTTTTACCAACACCAGTAGGACCTAAAAATATAAATGAACCAACAGGTTTGTTTTTATCTTTGATACCAATACGGTTACGTTTTATAGCTTTAACAACTTTAGATACAGCATTATCTTGACCAATAACTTTACCAGTCAATTCTTTATCCAAATTCATTAATTTTTTACTTTCTTGTGTTGATATTTTTGTTAGTGGTATACCAGTCATCATGGATACAACTTCAGAAATTAATTCAACACCAACAATAGTAATTTTTTTATCTAATTTAGATTGCCATTCAGCCATTGCTGTTGTTAACTCATCAATTATTTTTTTCTCTTCATCTCTAAGCTTTGCTGCTTCTTCATATTTTTGTTTAACAACAACTTCTTTTTTCTTTTCGTTTATCTCTAATTTTTTAGCTTCAAGTTCTTTTATATTTTCTGGTTTTTCAACACTAACATTTGTTGTTGCGCCAGCTTCATCTAACACATCAATAGCTTTATCTGGCATACTTCTATCCATAATGTATCTAGCAGAAAGCTTAACACATTCTTCAATGGCTTCGTCAGTATATTTAACCCTATGATGATTTTCGTATTTTTCTTTGATGTTGAATAGTATAATTTTTGTTTCATCTAAAGTTGGTTCTTCAACAAGGACTTGTTGAAAACGTCTGGTTAACGCACCATCTTTTTCAATGTTTTCTCTATACTCATCAAGCGTTGTTGCGCCAATAACTTGTAATTCACCACGAGCCAATGCTGGTTTGAATATATTAGACGCATCTAATGAACCAGATGCGTTTCCTGCACCAACTATTGTGTGTAACTCATCAATGAATAATACAATATCTGGATTGGCTTTACATTCTTCTAACACGGCTTTCATTCTTTCTTCAAATTGTCCACGATATTTTGTGCCAGCGACAATTGATGCTAAATCTAGAGTAAATATTCTCTTTCCGATAAGTGTCCTAGGTGCATTTCCATCTTTTATTAATTGAGCTAATCCTTCAACAATTGATGTGTTATGCGTTACAATATAATTATCAGTAATATATAAATGATTATCATCGTCAATCATTATACACTTAGCCTCTTTTTTACCAATTAACTCTATTTTAACAATATTATTTTTAAGTGTTTTAGAATATTGGTAATTACTTGGTGCTTTTTCTTTTTTTCTATCTAATAAGAATAAGTTTTTTGGTGAGTGATATCTAATAGATAAAATATAGGATACTTGACCTAATTTTTTAACACCTTTATATGTGTAAGAGGGTTGTTTATCACTTATACTTGCAACACCACCAATTGACCAAATTAATTCTTGCATATCTTTAATTAACTTATAGCTAACGCTAGAATATTGTAATGTACCAGTTTTGGTAACAGTTCCATCAGAATCCATTAACCCTTGTATTAGAGATATTTTTTGAGTTAACGAACCGTTTTTATATTTTTCTGGGATAAATTTATTATTTGATTTTGTTTCAGTTAAGTGTAATAAATCAGTCTCTTCCAACAATGGGTGGATTCTATCATTTTTGTAATACCTAGTTCTTTTTTTAATTAATTTATCTTCAGATATATTAATTCTAAACGTGTTTGTTTTTATGCCACCACCATTTACAGTTAACTTATAATCTGACCCAATTATTTCCTCAACATTTTCAGCTATTTCAATATCATCGGTAGTAAGTGAAAGTTCATATTTACCAAAATGACCATCACCTAATAATAATCCCATTAAATAAGGGTCGATAACATAATCTAAATTTTCATTTTTAATTATGTTTTCAGACACCAAAGGTAATTTTAGTCTATAAGTAGTATTTTCAATTTTATCTTTAATATCAAGCGTGTTAAGAATAGACCAACCTTTTTTTCTTGATTTACCTTCTGGTATACCATAAACTTTCCATAAATGTTCACCACAAGCTTCAGTGCTTCTACCATCTTTAAAACTAATTCTATAAATATCTTTTTCACCTTGTGGGTATACGCCAATTACTTTAGTTGTTTTACCTTCTGGTGTTAATACTTCATCACCAATATTTATTTCACCCATAGTTGTCCAACCATTAGGTGTTAGTATTTTAGCGTCAAGTGGTTGTGCTTTACCAACGCCAGGCTCACCGATAAGTATTGGATTATTTTTCTTTCTACGAGAAAGTATTTGAGAAACTCGTTTTATTTCAGCGCTTCTCCCAACAACTGGGTCAATTTCACCTTTTTCAACAGCTTTAGACACATCTCTACAAAAATTATCAAGAACTGGTGTTTTGCTCTTCAAATCAGTTTGTTTAGATTTTCTTTTGTATGTTTCTTCATCACTAGGTTCATCGCTGTCATAAGCGCTTTTATTGTTTTCTTTCATAATATTAATTTGTTTTTTAAAACCGTTATAATTAATCCCCAATTCATTTAATAATTCAGTTGTTATTGATTTTGTTAATAAAACAGCTAACATAATATGAAAAGTATCTATCATATTATCATTTAATTTTTCACATTCTTTATCTAAAGCTTTAAAAATTGATTTGGTTTCATCTGAAAATGGTAGGTTTTTCCTGACACTATTTGTTAACCTAGGTGTCAAATCATTTTTCCTTAAAGCATCTGATAGTTTATCATATAACTCAGTTGTATCTATGTTAAGTAACCTTAACACTTTAACACATTCATTATCATCATCTACAAGTATTGATAATATGATATGTTCTGGCCTTACTTTTACGTCATCGAAAGATTTAGCTTCCTTCATCGCGTGGTTAATAATCAGTTTAACCTTTGGGTAAATCTCTCTATTCATAGTTTATCTATTTTTATTTGCGCAAATATATGTATTATTTTTTATTAAATCAAGCTTGATTCGTAAGATAAATATTCGTATGTTTGTATAAAATTAAATATGAATATAAATAAAACATCAACATTTGGCAAGGTAGAAATACTATTAAAAGATGCAACTAACACTGCCACAATACCTTCCGTAACAAAGATTGAATTTTATGATTGTGGACTTATGATTACTGGAGATTATATAGTTGTAGTTATAGATGAAAAAGATAACATTAATAACGCATTAACAAGCACAGGTAGAATATTCAACTTAAAAGATATTTCAGCATACAAAACGCATATCAAATAATTAATAACAATTAATACAAAAACAAATGATTCTAAAAAGACAAGAAAAAGAAAATGTAGTAAAAGCACTGTATGATTCGTCAAACATAATTGCTTCAGTTTGGGATAAAGAAAAAAATGAACTAATGCTCATCTTTAATAAAGGAACAAGATATAAATACCCAAATGTTTCTTCTACTGATTATCTTAGATTTGAAACGGCTGATAGTCAAGGTAAAGTTTTTAACACACACATTAAAAATTACACATCCGAAAAGATAGATAATGTTGACCCTAATGAATTAATCAAAGAAGTGCATAATTTAAAAGAACAAGAAGAAAAAGAAACCCTTAAAGCTAAATCTGATTTATTAATTAGTAAAGTAAAAGGACTTATAACATCATATGAAAATTCTAATGGTGTGTTAAATATTAATCAATTAAATGAATTAAAAGAATCAATAACAACATATATTAACGAAACATCAAATAACTAAAAAAATGGCTAAATACAATATTAGAATTAGTGGTTATGGTTCAGAAGTTACAATCGGTCATGTAACACCTGAAATTAAAAAACAAATAGAAGAATTATATGATGAAGATGAAACTATAACATCAATATTTGTTAATAATGATTATTTTGGTTATTCTTGGTCTGAATTTGACGATTTTTTTCATAATTTTAACGCAAATGAAAAATTTAACCTAACAATTTATCAAGATGATGAAACAATATACGAATTAACTTCAGATGATTTAAGAACAAAAGATGAATATGAAGGAGTTATAACACATAAAGAATTTGCTGATGAATATGATATAACTAGAATAAACGATGATTTAGCAGTATATTGTGTTACTGGTGAAAAAGGAGGACTATTTTATAATGAAATAGAAACTGATGATTTTGATATTAAAAAATTAAACATTGTAATGTTATATGATGTTGGTAATGATTTTTATAACCATGGTGAAATGGTTTATCAAATATTTTATGATGATGAATTATTATATAACGAAGGTGGTGATACTGATGGTAAATCATTTGATATTTATATGAACTTATAGTTATGGTAAAAAGAGAATTAACAATTTTAGTATTATCAATATTTTCACTTATATTGGTTTCAGTTTTTGGTATTTCAAGAATATTAAATAATAAACCAATACAAAAAGGTTCAATAGAAATAAGTCTTGTAGATAGCTTAAATAATGAAATATTATATTTACAAATAGAAAATGGTAGGTATCAAATAATAATGGATAGATTGTATGAATTAGATTCTAACCTAGTTAATAAAGCAACCGAAAATTTAGAATAATATAATATGTATACATTAATTAGAAAAAAAGATAATTTAAAAAAACAAGCTGAAAATATTATTTGGATTGAATTCGATGGTGATGGTAGGTTTAAAGAAAAATACGATGAACCTGCCATTAATAGAAGTTTATTAATGAGCCCATTCAATGATTTTTTTACATGGCAAACAACAATTATTATTGAAATAATTGATAAAAAAGAAAACCATATACATTTTAAAACAAAAAATAGTGAATATATTTTAACGAAAGAATAATTATGAATAAATTAGATAAAGCGTATACAGACCTAATTCAAGATATACTTGATAACGGAGTTAAAAAAGAAACAAGAAATGGGGGAACCATAAGCGTATTTGGAAGACAGATTAAACATTCAATGAAAAACGGATTTCCATTGCTCACCACAAAGAAGATGGCGTTTAAGACAATGGTTACCGAATTGTTATGGTTTTTAAGGGGCGATACAAATATTAAATTCCTTGTTGATAATAATTGTCATATTTGGGATGGAGATGCTTATAAACGATTCTTAAATGAAACTATTAAAATTGAACCTGTGGAAGTAAAGGAACGAGCAATTACTCAATTATTGAATAATAAAGAATCAAAAGAAGAATTTATCAACAAAATCAAAACAGATGATGAGTTTGCTGAGAAGTGGGGTGATTTAGGTCCTGTATACGGCAAGCAATGGAGAAATTGGGAACATAATACTGGACCTTCTTGGGGAAAGGGAGGAACCTATATAGAATCAAAGAAAACTCAAATAGACCAAATTGCAAACCTAATCCGTGACCTTAAAAACAATCCTGATTCAAGGAGACTAATGGTTAATGCTTGGAATGTCGCGGATGTTGAAAGCGGTAGTATGGTCTTGCCACCTTGTTTTACTTCAGATATGTTGGTTGCGTGTATAGATGGATATAGAAAAATATCTGAAATAACTACTAATGATTTGGTATTAACCGAAGATGGGTCTTATCAAAAAGTTTATGAATTACATGAAACTAATTATAATGGTGATTTATTAAAAATTAAAACACATGGTAATAGTAAATCAATTAACGCAACACCTAACCACCCATTTTTGGTTAGAGATAAAGGGTATATTAACGCTAGTGAAATTACGAAAAACGATTATTTAGGTATACCAATTAATAAAAATGAAATTATACCATCATTTAAAACGATAATAAAAGATAACCAATATTCTGAAAAAGAAATTGAAACTGTTTTAGATGATAAAGATTATTGGTATCTTATGGGGTATTTTTTAGGTGATGGGTGGTTAATAGAATCAAAAAGAGAAATTTATTTTGCTATTAATGATATCCAAGTTGATGAAATACTACCTAGATTAAATAAAATTATTGGGTTAGCAAAATTGAATAACTCTGGTGTAAACTGTAAAAAATATGTTGGTAGAAAACAACAATTATTTGAAATATTATCAATGTTCGGTAAGTATGCAGATGGTAAAATAATACCACAATTTATACATGACGCACCTAAACATTTAATTGAAGAATTTATTAAAGGGTATCAAAAAGCTGATGGTTGTATAACTAATGATGGTATAACTTATACCACTGTATCTGATAATATAGCATATGGGTTACAATTATTATATACCAAATTAAACATAAAAGCGTCAGTATATTATCAAAAAAGACCTAATAAAACATTTATAGAAGGTCGTGAAGTTAATCAAAAAAATACTTACTCAATCAATGTTTACCAACAAAAAAATAAATCTAAAAATTATATTTTTGATAATGATTATTTGTGGTTATGCGTTAAGAGTATTGAAAAATATAATTATGATGGGTATGTGTATAATATTTCAACTGAGAATAACCATACTTACAACGTTTTTAATTTAGTTAACCATAATTGTCATTATGGATTTCAAGTTTATACAAGAGAGTTGAGTCAAGAAGAAAGAAAACAAATATTTGAAGATAGCGGATACGTTTGTGATGTATGGCCATTTAATGGTGACTGGCATGGTGAATATGATGGATTTGGAATACCACGCAGAGCAATCTCTTTAATGTGGAATCAACGTAGCGTAGATACTTTTCTCGGTTTGCCATTCAACATAGCATCTTATGGGTTGTTATTGGAAATCATTGCTAAAGCAGTTAATATGGTTCCTGATGAATTGATTGGTAACTTGGGTGATACTCATTTATATTCAAACCATATTGAACAAGCTAAAGAACAAATTGGTAGAGAATTAAGAACTGATGAAAGAGTTTGTAAGGCATATGAAAATAATAAATTAGATACATCTTTATTTAAAGAAGGTCTTAGCGATGCTGAATTAGAAACTATTTGCGATTCATTTGGTATTCCTAAAAGAACGAGAGAACCTTATGAATTACCTAAACTAAACATTAATACAGAGTTTTGGTCGACAGAAGGTGGTTCATGTGGCGAAGGCCCTTTAGATGCTATTAAAGTATTCGAATCATTTAAAGATGACAACTTTTGTAAATGTTTACTAGAAGAAGATATTCAATTAAACAATTATCAATCACACCCAACAATTAAAGCACCATTAAGTAATTAATCAATATAACAATAAATAAAAAAAAAAAACAATTATGATAGAAATTTTTAAAGAATTTGGGGACATAGGTGCACCAAGTATGTATCAAATAACAATGATGATATATGATAATAAGTAAATAAACAAATAAAAGAGCTATTGATAGCTCTTTTTTTGTTTTTCATATATTTATTAGAAAAGAAAAAGATTATGCCAAGAATAAGTGATATACATAGTATTATAGTTGCAGCCCAAAACGCTAATTTAACAGCGCACACATATAATGAAATATATGGTGGTGCTGGTGGTTGCACAATAGTTATAAACGGTACAACAATAAGTGTAGGTAGCGCATCAAACATTCCTATATGGGTTAGAACAGTAAGTGGTGGTACTGGATGTTATTTACTAGGTGAAAATAAAGATGTTTATGTTGGAAGCACATCGCTTTAATAAAAATTTTAAATAATTTATAGATATTTATAATAAAATAAAATATGGAAAATAGAAATAAAATAACACCAGTAGGTCTTAAAGGTAAAGAAATCAATGCTAGAATGATTGAATTAATGGGTATTAAACCTATTAATGAAAATCACACAAAATCAGTTGTTGAGTTAACCAAAATTGGACCAGACGGAAATGCTTATGCAATTGTAAGAGAGAATCATGAGTATTATATTAAAACAACCAATAAAAAATCAAATATCATAACTGAAGATTTCAATTATATTGGTGGTTTACAAAACAAAAAATCAGAAGCTTATCCTTCATATGCAAAAGCTATAAAACATTTAAACCTTAAATTTAATTCATTAGCTGAATCATTTGATAAAGGGCATAATATCAATGTATTTGAAAACGATAATCTTTTAAACGAAAACGCATTTGCTGGTGGGTTTGCTAATCACCCAAAAAGTGGTGGTTTCACAGGTGAAGGTAATCTAGAAGGTAATACTCCATTATTTGAAGCTGAAGAAGAAAACAATCCATGGGCTATTTGTACTTCAAGTGTTGGTCGTGAAGACAAGGATAAATACGAAGCTTGTGTTATGTCTGTTAAAAAAGAAAAAGGTATTGAAGAATCTATGACTGAAAATGAATACTGCGGTATGAATGAAGCAGTTGAATTATCTGAAGCAGAAAAAGCTATTCAAGAAATGATGACTAGAATGGAAGATGATGATGATTATATATACGGTAAAACTGATGATGTATATAATTATGATAGCGAAAAAGACCCATTTGAGGATTATGATGATGATGAAATTGATTCGTTAGTTGGTATTAACAAAGAAAAAAACATTGATGAAGCATTTAAAACACAAGATGAATTAAACCAATTTGCTGGTCATGACGATTATCAGTGGTACATCGTTAACCCGAAAGGAGAAATAGTTGGTGGTAATGAATATTTACGTGACGCATTTGATAGTTTTGTTGAGTATTCTACTCAAGGTGAAGAGGCAAACTATTTATATGTTAATGATAGTGAAAATGAAGATGCAGAAAGTCTTCACGATATGGCTGATAACTTTTTATCAAGTTATGGTTATGGTGAACCTGGAGATGATTTGGATGATTATGACCAAGGTGAATTAGATGAATTTGTTAGTTATTTTTCAACTAAAATACCATTTGCCAGATTTGATTATGGTGAAGGTGAAGAATTGGGTGACCAATTCATTAATGGTTTTAGAATTGTTAAGAAAGATGATGGCATGTATGAATCTAAAAAAGAAAAATTATCTGATAAAGAAATAGCTGCTAAAGAAAAGCCATATAATAAAATAACTCAAGCTGATATATTAAATTTAAAAGGTGTTAATTTGGATGAAATGATGGCTAGAATGGAAGGTGAAGAAGAGCCTGCTAAGGCCAAAGATATGACAGACGAAGAGCGAAAGAAAAAAGATGACGACTATTACCGTTCCACCGGGCATGCAACTGGCGACTGGGGCCCTCCCGGAGATAGAGATTATGGCATGGTGAAGGTTGATAATGATGATGATGATGAAGAAGAAGAAGAAGAAGAAGAAAAGCCAACGCTAGGACACAAAATAAAGAGCTTTTTAGGATTCAAGAAATCAAAAATCAACAAAGAAGATAAAGCTTTGAGTGCTATTGAAGAAAGCATTGAAAGATTAGACGCTTTACTAGAAGGTGAATTAAAAAAAAAAGCACAAACGTTAACAAAAAAGAAGTAAATGAAGTAAAATATAAGTTGAAGCTAGCTGCTGCACAACCTGCGGCAGCTCCAGCTCCAGCTGAACCAGCTGAACCAATGGCTGATGACGAGTTAGATTTTGGTGGTGAAATGGAAACATCATCTGATGAAAAACCAGCAAGCGATAAACCGTTTGATGATACACCATTTAATGCTGGTGTAGAAGCCGATGAAGATACAGACCCAAAAAAATTCATCGAACAACTAACTGGAAAGTTAGGACAATCCCTAAGAAAATATACAGAAGAACAAGGACAACCAGATTTCGAATTAGAAAAATTCGCAATTAATTCTTTAATATCAGCAACTCATACATCTGAAATGGATGCGGAAGATAGAAAAGATATAATAAAAAAAGTTAATACAGCTGGAAGTAAAAATGATAGCGATAAAGAAGATACTACAAATGATAGTAACCCTGATGATGGTGCTGATAACAATAGTGCTGATGAGTTTGGTGGTGACATGGGTGGTGATAACTCTGCTGGTGAAGAAGATTTGGAAGAAACAGTATTTGAAAATTACTTCTTAGATAAGCCTAAGAAAAACAATATGTTTCAAGAAGGTTCTAATGATATTTTAGACGAAGAAGGTTTGTGGGATAATATTCGTAAAAAAAGAGCTAGAGGTGAAGCGCCAGCAAAACCAGGTGATGAAGATTATCCAGATAAAAAACAATGGAATCGTCTAACTAAAGAAGCAGATGGAGAATCAAACAATTATATGTTCTGGCAAAATCTTAAAGGAATTTATGATGATGCAACTGAAATCTTGGGTATGAACCAACAAGAGGTTGATGCATTGATTGCTGATGGTCATCAATGGGCTTTAGAACACGTTATCACATCAAAAGATGATGTCGAAGAAGTTTATCATTTTGTTGAAGCTACTATCGAAGGTGCTGAAATGAATGAAGGTGAGCACGAATCAAACAATTATATGTTTTGGTCAAGTTTAAAAACCATTCAACACGCATCTAAAGAATTATTAGAAATGGATTATGATAGTGTTGATGCTTTATTAAGTGATGGTCATGGATGGGCTTTAGACCATATAGCAACAGCTGCTGATGATATGGAAGAAGTATATCACTTCTTAGCAAATACATTAGACGCTTATGATGGTGATACTGAAGGTGGTTATGAAGATGAACATGGTTCAGTTGAAAATGTTGGTTTAAATGAAGCTGAATACCATGGTAAAAAAGTTAAATTAGGAAAACCAACAAAAGGTGATGTTAAAAAATTCAAAGTTTACGTTAAAAATAAAAAAGGTAAAGTTGTAAAAGTTAATTTTGGCGACCCTAATATGGAAATAAAAAGGGATAATCCAAAAAGAAGAAAATCATTTAGAGCTAGACATAAATGTGCACAGGCTAAAGATAGAACAACGCCTAAATATTGGTCTTGTAAAATGTGGTCAACAAAACCAGTTTCTAAAATTGTTGGTGAAAATTTGGATGAGATTGAAAAAACTAGTATATTTGATAAAAATTATTTGAAGTATAAACTTCAAGAAACATTTAATCAAGAAGATATTATGGATAAACCAATGATTCAACCAGAAGTAAAACCAGCACCAGACAAAGTGCAACCTATTGCGCCAAGTAGAAAAAATAAACCATTTTTACCTACACCTAGTGTTAAACCAGACCCAAAAGCTAGTAAATAATGAAAGACCTTTTTTTAATATATGTTAATATGGTTGGTAAAGATTACAAAGGTAATCTTATATATGAATTTATATTTTCAGACACAACCAAAAATATAGATGGTAATGAGTGGGATACATTCCCTGCTTCTGGGAGACCAGAAGCTCCTCATGACCATTTTATTAAAAAGGTTGGTAGATTAGAATCTGAACTTAATTTGGATGTTGTTCAAAATAGCGATACATTTGCTGTTTGGGATGCTGTTGATGGGGTTATAGCTTTAGCATGGGAAAATATAAATGCTTATGATTCTTATCCAGAAAAAAGACTTTGTTTTAAATTTGGTGAACCAATAAAAGAAGTTGAAGCCAAATTATATGAGAATGACATAATATTGAATTACAATACGAAACAAAATGAAAAAATCTAATATAAACGAAGAAGATAAATCAAAATTTAGAATACATGTTGATGCTAAAACATTAAAAAACCCAACAATGACTAAAAAAATGGCTGATATTCAGAATGCAAATCCATATATTGAATTTGATATGGAGCCAACTAAAGATGGTAATATACCAACAATGGAAGATTTGGCCGAAGATAATTCAGTTTTAGAACCAGAAGCACTTATAACGCCTCAAGATAAAACCACAATAAAATATCTTTCTAATGTAAAAGATAGTAAAACTGGTGAGATTTCACAACCATTTACTATTGGTGCTCAAAAATACCAAATGGTTAGAGGAACATGTGATAATCAAATTGTTATGGCTGTTTTTGCACATGATGAAACTGATGAACTTGGTGAAAACATTATATATTCAATTGATGAATTTGAAAAAAATATTGCATTGCCAATGCTAGAAACTATGGGGTTAAGAGGTCAAGATATTGGTATGGTTGGAGATGAGCCAATGACAGACGTTAAGGATGACACGTACGAAGGTTATAAGCACTATCTAGTGAACAAAGAAACAAATGAAGTACGTAAGTTTAAAACAATAGAAGAAATGCTTTCTAGTGATAAATTAGACACTGAAGAATATATGGGTGTTGGTAAGTTTAAAAAACACATGAATGAAAAGTTATTTGGTTCTAAAAAAAGAAATATTGAACCATTAAACGAAGTTACACCTACTGGTGAAGAGAGCGATGAAGAAATGAACATCAAAGCTAAAAAATTAATGGATATGATTGGTAAAAGAATACCAACTAACATAATAAAAACAATAACAACACCAGTAGCACAAAGAGAAGTAATTGCAGCATTTGCTGAACTTATTGGTGTTCCTAGAAATGGTTTAAATAAATTAATTATGGGGTTAAAAGTTTTGGCAAAACAAGAAACAACTCCAGTAGCTGAATCTAAGGTAATGACCAAGAATGAATTAATGGAAAGTCTTAAAAAACATAAAATCATTAAAACAATCAAAATAAAAGATATTAAATAATGAAAGACTATAAAAAAATAGCTGAAGAAGCATTAAAAAAATCTAAAGAAGGTAAAACAATAAAACGTTTAGTTGAAAGTGTTGTTTACCCAGATGGTTTAACTGAAAGAATGAATTCTAAACTAGAAGAAGATTTAGTTAAACAAAATACGTCTTTAGGTAAGCATCCAATATTTCCAGAAGGTGATGAGTCATCTTTTGAACAAAAAATAATGGGTGAAAGATTTAGCGAAGTTGCTAAACGTTATAAAAGAGCTTATGATGTTGATTTAATTGATAATTCTGAAGTTATGATGGGTATGTTACCATTACTTTCAGAAACGATGAAGTTAGAGTCTAATAAGAAAAAAGAATTGGAGAAATTAGCTATTGAAATGATTCGAGAAGAATATGATATGGGTGAAGATGTTGTTGAAATACATGCTGAATTAACATCTAACATCAATATGGTTGGAACTAAAAAGAATCCAACGCCAGTTCCAGTTGTTATGGAATTCAAAAATCATGATGAAATGGTTAATGCTAATGAAGAAGTATACAAACGTAGATTCTTAAATGCAATGATGCAAGGTGCCGCTAAAAAATGCAATCACATGTTTCATATGGTTGATGATGAATTAACTGACATTGACCCTCGTTTATCTAGTAGATATGCTAAGTTGATGGCATCTGCTGATTACATGTATTATATAATACCTGAAATGGAAGATGGTGTTACTGGTGGAATTGTTAGAGTAGAGTTTCCTACTAAAGATAACCCTAAAGCAATAATATATGTTCAAGCAATGGTTTTTCCAGTTCTTATTCATGAATTGGTTAAAGGAGTTATGGAATTATTATCAGCACATGGTTTACCTAAAAATAAAAAAATAGGTAATTTTGTAATTGATAAAGCAGATTATTTGGCTGCTGAACCATGGGACATGAGAATTGGGCCTGCTTTATGGAGTAAATTCACAGATGCAATAGAACCAGATGATTTCAAATTAAAACACCACGTATATTCTGAACTAGCGGCTTTACCAGTTAGAGAATTTAATATTAAGATGAGAGAGATTATGGGTGGGACAAAAGAAGGTAAAAATATAGTTAAAAATATATTAGATGAAGTTAAAATAGGTTTAAAGGAAGAAGAGTTTAACGAATCAATTAATGAGTACAATGATATACCTGATGATGATGGTTTTAAGTTTGATGAACTTATGAATGGTGATGATTCTGGTAAAAATTTGGATGATGAAGACGGATGGGATATTGAAGATTTGTTTTAAAGACACACATAACATAATAGATTTAAGGACCCTTTTGGGTCCTTTGTCATTTATAATAAACGTTTTCTATGTTTCTAGTATATTTATAGTTAAAAAATAATATGTTAACAACCAATGAAATATTCAAAGAGTATGCAAAATGTTTAACAAGTCCAGTTTATGCAATTGAGGCTTATCTAGAGACATTTGATAAAACTCAAGAAGGGTTTGTTCCATTTAAGCTTTTTCCTAGACAAAAAGAAATTATTTACGCATACGAAAAACATAGATTTAATTTAATTACTAAACCTAGACAGGCTGGGGTATCAACAACAACAGCTGCATATATGTCAATAAAAGTTGGTTTTGCTGACGAACAAAATCCAGAAGCTATTCTAATTATTGCGAATAAGCAAGAGTTAGCTTTTGAGTTTTTGGCTAAGATTAAAGATTTTTTATCACAATTACCTAGATGGGTTTGGGGTGATGAGTATTATGGTAATAGTAAGAATGAAAGTAAATCTATATTCTTAACAGACTCTAAAAAAGAAATTAAACTACCTAATGGTAGTCGTGTAAAAGCGGTAGCTACATCTAAAGATGCCTTGCGTGGATTTACCCCAACTTATCTTGTAATGGATGAGGCTGCCTATATTGATAATGGTGATGAAGTATTTGGTGCGGCCCTTACAGCTTTAGGTTGTTTAACTAAAGACTCATTGATATTAACCGAAAATGGTTTAGTTGAGTTAGATGAATTGGTTACTGAAAAAGATAAATTAGGGTTTACTGATTTAGAAACACCACATATGGTTTGTAATAAAGACGGTATTTTAACACCAGCAACCCAAACATTTGTAAGTGAGTATGGTGAAACTTTTAAAATAAAAACAAAATTAGGTATAGAGTTAGAGGGTAGTTGGAAACATCCATTATTAATTAATAGAAATGGTGAAGAAGTTTGGGTACGAATGAATGAATTAGCTGTTGGTGATAAACCAATAATTAATTATGGTCAAAATTATTTTGGTGAAAATGATTACGTGATTAATGATAATGATTATATTTATACGTCAAACGAATTATTAAAAGCAAAAAAAGAAATTTTAATTGATTATATTGGAAAATTATTTTTTGGTCGTGATTATTTTATTAACACAAATAAGAACACCTTAAGAAGGGTCCAATCTTTATTATTTAATATGGGTATTATATCAATAATAGATGGGGATATGTTAGTTAAAATAACCTTTACTCACGATTTTAATAATATAATTATTGATGAGATAATTGAAATAACTAAGGGGGAAGATTATACGTATGATTTACACGTACCAGAAACTAATTCATTCATATCAAATGGTATAGTTAGCCATAATACTGGGGGTAAAGCTACGCTAATATCAACTCCAAGGGGTATGGATGCGTTATATTACAAAACTTACGACCAAGCAAAGAGCAAAAAAAATAACTTCAATATCATTGAAATGAAATGGTATGAGGATTTGCGTTATAATAAAGGCCTTAAATGGCTTAAAGGTGACCAAGTTTTTGAAGAATACGAATTTACCTTTGATTCATATAATAAAATGATTGATGATGGATGGAAACCAACATCATTTTGGTATGAGGAAATGTGTAGAGGTATGAACAATGATGCTAAAATGATAGCACAAGAGTTAGACGTTTCATTCATAGGTTCTGGTGGTAACGTTATTAGTGAAGAATATATTGATAATCAAAATAAGTTTAATGTAAAAGACCCAATAATGATGTTAGGGTCAGAACAAGAAACATGGATATGGGAAGAACCAAAAGAAGGTCATCAATACATACTCGGATGCGATGTATCTAGGGGTGATGGTGAGGATGCTTCTACTATTGTTATTTTAGATTTCACTACTATGGAACAAGTTTTGGAATATCAAGGTAAAATACAACCAGATTTACTTGCGCAATTAGTTGAACAATATGGTGAAATGTATAAAGCATATGCAGTAGTCGATATTACTGGTGGTATGGGTGTTTCTACAGTATTAAAACTACTTGAATTTGATTATAAGCGATTGCATTATGATTCTTTAGGTGGTAAAGTATTATCAACTAGACAAAGAGAAATGGTTTCTTATGGCAAAGGAGATAAAATACCTGGTTTTCAAGCAACAAATGTTCGTTTACCAATGATTTCAAATTTGGAATATAGTATTAGAACAGATACTGTTAAAATACGTTCCAGACGACTTACATCGGAATTAAAGACATTTATATATAAAAATGGAAGACCAGACCACATGGATGGTTATCATGACGATTTAATTATGTCTTTGGCAATGTGTTTATGGGTTTTGGAACATTCTTTTAAAAACCTAGAAAAGTTAGAAAAACAAACAAAAGCAATATTAAATAGCTGGGCTGTTGGTTCTAGTAATAGACCAACTATCACAACTACAGATAGCAACACAAAAAAAACAATAACAACGGTAAACCAAAAACACCCTGCATATAAAAATGTTCAAGACCCTACTGGTCAGTATGCGTGGTTATTTAGTGGTCAAAATAAAATGAAATAAAATGGGAATAAGTAAAAAAATTTTAATTCAAGCTAAACCTATTAACGATGTTGTATTTTTTTGGTCACCACCAAAAAACAATTTTGGACCAAATAAAAATATAAAAAAATATGTAAAACCATATTTTTGTAACGCAACAAAATATTCTCAGGGTCAAGATTGGATAACAACATATGTATATGATAGAGTAATTGTTGATGGTGAGCAACAACATTCGGCTTATGTTGAATGCGATTATGTTCAATAACTATTTAATTTCTAAAAAAATAGAACTATATTTAAATAAAAAATTATGGCAGATAATAAAAATCTAACAATATTTCAGAAACTAGGGCAAGTATTAAATCCTAGTAACGTTAAACAATCACAAACAACATCAACTCAACGTTATAATATAGGTAATGGTGAATTACTTAAAACAGATAACAAAGCTGATTTTGAGAGAGCTAAACTACAGGCTCAACAAAATAAATATTTGGGTCAAGTATGGAAAAAGGTAGAGAGTGGATTGTTTCAACAATCAATTAATTATGAAACAACTCGTATTGGTTCTTATTCCGATTTTGAAGCTATGGAGTTTTATCCAACAATAGCAGCAGCATTAGATATTATGATGGAAGAGTCTACAACGCTTAATCAGCATGGTAGAATGCTTAATGTTTATTCTGATAGTAATAGAGTTAAAACTATATTAGAAGATTTATTTTTTAACAGGTTAGATTTACACACTTCATTACCAATGTTTACTAGAAACACTTGCAAATATGGTGATAATTTTGTTTATCTAAATATTGATGATAAAAATGGAATAATTAGTGCTAAGCAATTACCTAATTACGAAATGGAAAGAAGAGAAACTGGATTATTTGATATGGTATCTGGAAGAGAAACACCAAATACATTGGAGAAAAGTTCATCAACAGATAAAGTTAAGTTTTTTTGGAGAGGTCGTGATGTTGAATTTAATTCATGGCAAATTGCTCACTTCCGTTTATTAGGTGATGATAGACGTTTACCTTACGGTACATCTGTTTTAGAGAAGTCTAGACGTGTTTGGAAACAATTAATACTATCTGAGGATTCAATGCTTGTTTATCGTGTGACTAGAGCACCAGAAAGACGTGTATATAAAATCTATGTCGGTAACATTGATGATGCTGATGTTGAACAATACGTAAATACAATTGCTGACAGATTTAAAAGGATGCCAATAACTGACCCACAAACTGGTCAAATGGACCTTAGATATAATCAATTATCTAATGACCAAGATTATTTCATACCAGTTCGTTCTGAAAATGCGCCAACACCAATTGATACATTGCCTGGAGCAACTAACTTGGACCAAATTGCTGATATAGAATACTTACAAAAGAATTTATTCACATCACTTAGAGTACCAAAACCATTTTTAGGTTTTGAAGAGGCTGCTGGTGATGGTAAAAATTTAGCTTTACAAGATATTCGTTTTTCTAGAACGATTAATAGAATACAACAATCTATGTTACAAGAACTTAATAAGATTGCTATTATTCATTTATATATCTTAGGGTTTGAAGAGGATTTAGATAATTTTACACTTACATTAAATAACCCATCAACTCAAGCTGAAATGCTTAAGGTTGAACATACTCAACTTAAAGTTACTTTATATAAAGATGCTGTATCTGATGCTGGAAATGGTTTTGGTACTATGTCTATGACAAGAGCACATAGAGAGATTCTAGGATGGTCTGATGATGAAATTAAGAAAGATTTACTAGAACAAAGAATGGAGAAAGCAGCAGCTGCTGAATTAGCTAATTCTAGTGCAGTAATAAAACATACTGGTATGTTTGATGTTGTAGATAAAATATATGGCGATTATCAGAAAGCGCTTGAAGGTGGTGGAGCTGGTGAAGAAGGTGCTGGTGGAGAATCCTCTAGTTCTGGAGGTGGCGGTGGCGGCCTAGGTGGCTCATTCGGTGGCGGTGGAGTAAGTGGTGAAGATTTAGATTTTGGTGGTGAGACAGGTGCTGAAGAAGAAGGTGGTGCAACAGCTGAAGCAGGTGCAGAAGCAGGTGCAGCTGAAGTAGGTGCTGAAGCAGGTAGTACTGAAGGGTTAGCAGAATCTATAATGAAAACTGAAAAATTATTGATAGAAAGAAAAGACGCAATATCTAAAAAATTGGATGCTAGAACAAAAAAATACCAAGGAAGATTTGTTACTCTTGTTGAGTCAATAAAACCAGATGAAAAAATAAAAGAAGAAAAAGTTAAAATTTACGATAAAAACATAAAAGTAAATCAAAATATCAATACAATGATTGATGATATTAATAAAATGTTAGATGAATAGTCACTTTTTTAAATAAGTAATGATATTTATAAATTAAAATAAAGTATGAAGAATTTTGGTAAACTAAAAAACGTATTTAATGATTTAATTTCTGAGGGTATAGCAACTAAAGACGCTAAATCTATTGAGTTATTTAAAAAATACGTTAAGACAGTAAAAGAAAGTGAAATATTAAAAACTCAATTTTTAGTAGTATCAAATATAGAAAATAAAATTGAGTCTAATAGAGAGAAAGCAACTCAATTTGTTAAAGAAAATATTGATTTATTTTCAAAATTTGATAAGAAAAAAATGATTGAGTTAAATGAAAATTTATCTAGTTTTATCACATCATCTAATAAAGGTGATTTATTAAAAGAAGATATTGATTATAACCATAAAAATTTACATCAAAATATCTCTACACTTATATTCACAAAAAAAACACCAAACAATATAGATACGATTGTAGATGCAACTACTGAAGTTGTTGATTATATTTTAAACAACAAAACTAAAGAGATTGTAGAAGCATATGAGTTACCATCTAGTTTATTGGCTAATATAATGGTTGATAAATATAATGAAAGATATGCTGATTTGGATGAATCTGAAAAAAGAATACTTAAAGTTCTTATTGAATCAACAGATGAAGAAAAAAAAGAATTATATTCATTAACAATAAGAGAGTGTATTGATTTGATAAATGAAAAACTATCTGATTCAGATTTAGAAGTAAAAGATAAACTTTTGCGAGTTAAAGATAAATTATTAAATGACAAGCAAAGTGTTATTGAAGATTTTAATAAAAATATATCTAAATTAATTGAACTGAAAGATAATTTAAAAAATAGTTAATTTTTAAAAATGTTTGTTATGAAACCTGTTGCTAGCGAAAATTTAATTAAATTAAGAAAGTTAAACGAGAAACTTTGTTTTGATTATGTTGAATCGGAAGATTATAAAGAAATAGTTAAAGAAATAAAAGAAGCTATTGATTATGGTAAATCTGATATCGAAAATCTAGAAACATCTCAATCAAAAATTAAGTGTTATGAGGGCATGTGCTCAAAAATTACAACAATATTAAATAAACTTAAACACATTTAATCATGGCTGATGACAGAAACACTTGGGGTGAATATAGTAATTTAGTTCTTAAAGAATTAGAACGTCTTAATGATAACTACGATAAAATGAGGACGGATATGGACATTAGGTTTAATGAATTAAACCAAAAACTAACAGAAGTTAAAAGTGTAGAAAGTAGGGTTTTTTCACATACTACATGGATTGAAAGAGTTAATGATGTATGGTCTCCAAATCAAATGAAAGAAGCCAAGGATGAGTTATATAAACAAAAAAATCGTTGGGTTGCTGCGATAGCTATTGTAACGTTTGTTCAAATACTTGTTGGTGTAATTATTTCTATGTGGGGTAAGCTATAATAGCTACTTGACATATTAAAATATTTTCATTATACTTAAATAAAAACCAGGTATGATGAAAACAGGAAAAGAAATAAAAGTATCAACATTTAAAAATTTTAATGTTATTTACGGAAGTGTAAATAATAAACATTCAAAAGCAATTTACATAAACATGTCAGCTTGGGTTGACCCTAATAGTGAAGAGCCATTAAATTACAATCGAGTAATTAGAGAATTAAATAAAAACGTTAAACAAAAACTATATAATTTATTTAACGAAAATAATAATTCTGAATTTATAAAAGATAGAACAATTGTAGATTTAGACATTAGAGAATCTGGAATTAAATACGGTAAACGTAGTTTTATGAATTGTGAAATGACACTTTTCCTAAATTCAGAAAAACGAGTTAATTCAGAAATAATGATAAATAATTTAAATCAAATCGTTAATATGCTAATTAGCGATATTTTTGATAATAATAAAATATTTAAATTTCATAGAAAGAAAATTTAAAACTAGATTAAAAATAAGAAACCATAAACACTAGTGTTTATGGTTTTTTTATTTTATACACATATTTATTATATAAACGCAAACTATATGCATAATTATAACGAATTAAAAGTATTGAAACGTCATGAAACAGGGACTGGTGTTTTAATCGAACATGATGCTGGATTTATTAGTCCTGATGAACCTAGGAATCAACCTTTTATCAATGAGATAAAAAAATTAGATACAGGTAGCAAAATGACTATTGTTGAACCGCTTATTGTATACGTTGTATTACAGAAGTATGGTATCCTTAACCGTAATGGTAGGGTTTATCCAGAAAGCATATTAAAACAACAAGATAGGTTATATCAACAAGCAATCAAAGAAAGAAGAGCCGTAGGTGAATTAGACCATCCAGAATCTAGTGTTATTGCTGGTGATAGAATATCACACAATATAGTTGAGACATGGTGGGAAGGTCATACACTTATGGGCAAAATGGAGATACTAATGACACCTGGATATATTAATTATGGTATTGTATCAACAAAAGGAGATGAAGTCGCTAATCTATTAAGAAACAGAATTAAAATAGGTGTATCATCTAGAGGTGTTGGTTCGCTTAAAGAAGGTAAAAATGGTGAACAAATAGTACAAGACGATTTTGAGATAATATGTTGGGATGTTGTAACAGCACCTTCAACACCAGATGCATGGATTGGTAGGAGTTCTGAAGAAATTAGACCGTATGTAGAAAACGTACAAAAGAAAAAACCATTAATTGAAGGTGGGTTAAATGATAAATTAGATAAATTTTTATTAGATTAATAAGAATTATAGATATTTTTTTACTTTAATTTGGTTTTTTGTTAAAATCACACATATTTATTAACAAATGAGGGGTTTACCCTATTGTTATTTATATATAATATATAAAATTTAAAAAAAATAAAAAAAGAAATGGCTGAAAAAAAATCAATACTTGAAGAAGCGTTATTGGATATTAAAAACATTCAATCTGCTTTAAATGCCAACACAAAAGAAATACTTCGTAGCGTTGCTAAAGAAGAAATTGATAGTGTGGTGAAAGAATCGCTTATGAAAAATGAAGCTGATTATGAAGAAGAGGATTTGGAATCAACTGATGATGCTGTAGAATTAGGCGGTGACGCTGATATCAATACAATGGAATTAGGTGACGAAGAATCTGACGATGCAGAATTAGATGATATCGAAGGCTCCGAAGAAGTGGCTCCAGAAATGGATTCAAAAATTGGAATGGACTCAGATGAGTTAGGTGGAGTGTATGATATGACTAAAGGAGCATCAGATGATGAAGTTTTCGCAATTTACAAAAAATTAAGCGGTGAAGACGAAATCGAAATTGTTGGTGATGAAATTCACTTAAACATTACCGAACCAGGAGAGTACATTGTTAAAAAAGGTGCTTTGGGTGATTCAATGGAAGCTGAAGAAGAACTTGATTTAGAAGATTCTGAAGAAGAATCTGAAGAAGAGGGAGAAGCTGAAGAAGAAATGAATTACGAAATTGAAATGGGTAATGAAGAAGAAGCTGAAGAAGAAGAAGCTGAAGAGGAAGAAGCTGAAGAAGAAGAATCTGAAGAAGAGGAAGAAGAGGAGTTAGAAGAGAATTTAGGCGCTACTAGAGGTCATGCTGGTAGACAAGGTGCTAAAAGGTCTGGTTCTGCTCATATTCCAAAACCTAAAAAAGCTTTGGAAGAATCACAAAAAGCTAGACAAATTGTTTCTGAAACAACCAAAAAATATAATACATTATTAACTGAAGCTAAAAAATTACAGACTGAGAATGAAGAATTCAGAAAAGCTCTTAAAACTTTTAGAAATCAGTTAGTAGAAACAGTAGTATTCAATAGTAATCTTACTTATGTAACTAGATTATTCATGGAACATTCAACAACTAAAGCTGAAAAACAAAACATTATTAAACGTTTTGATGTTGAAGTATCAAATTTAGTTGAATCAAAAAAACTTTACAAAACTATTGCTAACGAATTGGAATCTAGAAAACCAATTGCTGAGTCTGTAAATAACAAAATAATTAAAGAAGCGGCTACTAGTACTTCAAAACAATTAAACGAAAGTACTGCGTATGTTGACCCATCTACTAAAAGAATCTTAGATTTAATTAACAGAGTAGAGAAAAAATAACAATAACAATAACAAAAAAAAAAAAAAAAATAAAAAAAACAAAAAAAAAAAACAAATTATGTCACATTTATTAACATCTGGACAAGTTGGAAATATTGGTTTAAACCATATGAAAGCTATCCGTAAAGAAACACAATCTAAATGGGATTCTTTAGGCTTCTTAGAAGGTCTTAGAGGTCACGTAAAAGAAAACATCGCTCAATTATATGAAAACCAAGCGTCTACATTATTAAGCGAGTCTACAACAGCTACTAACTCTGGTTCTTTTGAAACAGTTGTTTTCCCTATCGTAAGACGTGTTTTCTCTAAATTATTAGCTAACGACATCGTGTCTGTACAAGCTATGAACATGCCAATTGGTAAATTATTCTTTTTCGTACCACAAACTTCTAGCCGTGTTGACGGTGCTGGTGTTGCTGGTAGTGATTATACCTCTACAGCATCTTCTGATGTTTATGGTACTACTTACTCTGCACACACTTCATTTGCATCTAACGGAATTCCTTCATGTGTATTGCCAGCTGCTGGAACATGTGTTGTAACACCTTTCGAAGCTAAAAACTTGTACGATATTTTCTACAATGATGGTTTATTTGATAACTCTAAAGGTACTTTAACTATCCGTACTCACGCTAGCTTACCTAAATTAACTTTTAATTCTAATGGTGATTTTAGTAACCCTGTAGTTGGTACTGGTACTTTGCCTACTGCTACTGATGGTTCATTAAGAGAAATCATCGTTAACGTTTCTGGTTTTTCACCAAACAACACAAACAAACAAGTAATGACAGGTGCTGATGGTAACCAAATGGATACTGAATCTTTCTTAGCTTCTTTACAAATTGTTACTACTGCTAACATTTTAGACAGAGACGCTAACGTAGTTGTTGCTTCAAACAAATCTGTACCTTTTAGAGTTGTTACTCAAAAATATGGTAGAGGAATTGTTGATTATAATTCTATAACTGATGCTACAGGTACTATTTATTTAGCTTTAGACTTGACTCACCCAGTTGGAACAACTGCTACTGGTACTGCTGCTGCTGGTACTGCTACTTATGATGGTTATGTTGGTGCTTCTGCTACAACTGCATCTGCATTTACTTTTAACGCTGCATGGGCTGAATATGCTACATTAGAGCTTGAAACCGAAATGGGAGAAGTATCTTTCAAATTAGACGAAGTTGTTGTTGCTGTTGAAGAAAGAAAATTAAGAGCTACTTGGTCTCCAGAGCTTGCTCAAGACGTTAGTGCTTTCCACAACATCGATGCTGAAGCTGAATTAACAGCTATGTTATCTGAACAAGTTGCTGCTGAGATTGACCGTGAAATCCTTAGAGATTTGCGTAAAGCTGCTGCATGGCAATTGAGATGGGATTACAATGGTTGGAGAAAAGCTTCTACCGCTGCAAGTCCATATACTCAAAAAGAATGGAATCAAACTTTGATTACTCGTGTTAATCAAGTATCTGCTCAAATACATAAATCTACTCTTAGAGGTGGTGCTAACTTTATCGTTGTATCTTCTGAAATCTCTGCTATTTTTGATGATTTAGAATATTTCCACGTAAGTGATGCTAACCCAGAGCAAGACCAATACAACATGGGTATTGAAAGAATTGGAACTTTAAGTGGTCGTTACCAAGTGTATCGTGACCCTTATGCACCAGCTTACTCAGTAGTTATTGGACATAAAGGAAAATCATTATTGGATACTGGTTATATCTACGCACCATACGTGCCGTTACAATTAACCCCAACAATGTACAATCCATTTAACTTTGCTCCAGTTAAAGGTATCATGACACGTTACGCTAAAAAAGTTGTGAACAATAGGTTCTATGGCCATGTAAGAGTGGACGGTGTACCTACATTCAATGTTAACGAATTACGTTAATCGTAACTAAAATAAAACTTAAAAGGTGGATAATATTATCCACCTTTTTTGTTTTAAATACTTGACTTTATTAACGATTATTAGTATATTTGTATTATGAGTAGGAAAATAGAATTAACCCAAGAACAATTAGCTGAGTGTCTTAAAATGTATAATGAAGAATTACTTGGTTCAACTACCATTAGTGAAAAGATGGGAATACATAAAACAATAATTATTAGAACACTTAAAGAAAATGGTGTTGAATTGGGACCGTCTGGACGAAGAAATATTGGTGGTAAATCAGTTGCACAAAAAAAATATGAATTAAAACCAGAAGTAAAAGCTAAACGAAGTGAATACCATAAAGATTGGTCAGCTGATAATCGTGAAACCTTACGAAAGTATCATGGAACTTGGAGAGAAGATAATAAAGAACATGTAAATAAATATAAGCGTGATTATGAACGTAAAAGACGTGCTGAGGACCCAAAGTATAGATTAGGTGTTAGAACTCGCACAGCGGTATGGCAATTACTTAAAGAGCGTAACATCAACAAGACCAATAAAACATTTGAATTACTTGGATATACATTGGAAGAGCTAATGGTTCATTTAGAGAAACAATTCACCGAAGGTATGACATGGGATAATTATGGTGAATGGCATGTTGACCATAAGATACCGATGGCCAGTTTTAATTTCGAAACAACAGATGATAGAGAATTTAAACTATGTTGGTGTTTGGCTAATCTTCAGCCTCTGTGGGGACCAGATAATTTAATCAAGGGAACAAAACTTTTATGAGTTCTGGGATATTTATTAGTATGAAAGAGTTTATTAAAAAGTTATTAAGGGAAGGTTTAATTGATGATTTTGATTTTGAAGTTGAGAATCATGGTAAAGTTATTCATAGTGAAATTAAAGTTAAAGATATTGAATTATCGTTATATAGGGGACTTAGAAATCAATTTGATAATACTAAAGCACATCCAGAGTTAGTTCCATATGGTAATGATTATATGTTAGTTGCTTCAAAATTTCCCGATAAATTGATATGGTTTACTAACGATATTGAATTTGCAAAAAAATATGATGGTTATGCGTTAATAATATATAAGTTACCAGTTAAAAAACATGAAAAAATAGTGACTTATGAAGATGGTTATACAACAACAGATTATATAGATAATAATGATATTATGATTTCTGGGTATGGTAATACACAGATAAAACAAGACCCTTATAATAATAATAGTTTTTATGCTGGTATTGAATTACCAGAGCATTGGTATTGGTCTTATAAAGTAGAAAAGCATATTGTTTGTGATAAGGATTTAATCATACCATGGAAAAACATTAAGTATAATGATTAAAGCATTTTATTCCACCAAGGTAGTTCATTAAATTCTTTTAATGTTTCATCAAGATAAGAAATATCTAACACCCATTTATAATGTGAACGCTTAAAATAAAGACTAAAAACATCAGTTAGATAATCTTGAACTTCTTTTTCATTCATCCCATTAACTTTAATTAATTGTTTAATTACAATATCAATTTCACCTTTTATTTTTGCAAGGCCTGGATGTTTTACTTTATGACAATATGGACATAATGAAATTAAACCAGTTAATTTTTGTCTATAATTTTTATCATCATATTCCCATATTTCATGGCATTCAACATCGTGGTTAAACCCTTGATTTTTACCAGTATCACCACATATTTCACATTTATTGCCAGCAGATTCATAAGATTTATTTCTTAAATAATCCCATTCTTTTTCTGACACATTGCTTCTAACGTTATTATACCAGCTAGTACTAGGAACTATCTCTGATGTTAATTTATATTGTGACATAATTAATATCCGTTATTATGCGAATCGTCAAAATTTAAGTTTTCTTTAAAATTTTCCATTATCTTAGGTAACCCATTAAAATAAGCTCTAATTTTTTTACCTAATTCGTTATCATTTGGGGTTTCCAATACTATTTTTTTAATATCTAATAGAGTGGCTTCTAATAATTCTTGATACATAACAATAAGTTTTTTTACAAATATACATAAAAAAACCTAAGATTCAAGTCTTAGGTTATATTTTTTTATTGAAATTCTGGTCCTTGTTCACAAATTGTTGATTGTATTTGCGTCCAATAAGTATCGGCTTCATCTGGCATACTATCACCAGACATATAACCTGTTTTTACTTGACCGTCAATTTTAATTTGTTCTTGTTTAAGATTTTCCAAAGGCGCATGTATTTTTTGCATAATTCTAGTTCTAGTTGCTTCATCAATACCTTTCATAGCTTCCTCAACATAATGCAATGCTTCCGAATAAGAATTAATAGTCATTTTGTTACAAATAGTTTGAGTAGCTTTATTCATATTCTGACCATCAATCATTTGTTCTCTAAGTTTTTCCCTAATAAAGTTTTTCATACTATTGTCCCTTTCTTAATTCGACTTGATTTACTATTTCAAACGATATTATATTTTTTAATGTTGTAACTTCTAAATTAGAAGTTGCTAATATGTCTAAGTAATATTTATTAGGTATAAGACTTTCAGTATCTATTAGGAAATAATAATAATTATTAGCCATTTCAACTGGTTGAAAATCAATAACAGTTAATTCAGCTGAACCTTCAGACACATAAAGTCTATATTTAAGGTCATCAATTGCTTGAGTTTGTTCAACAGTATATGGAATTCTAGCAGACACAATTACTTTTTTAATGTCACCACGTTTAATTTTTTCATTATTTTGTATTCCAGATACCGTTACAGCAACTTTTTTAGGTAAAGAATCATTATTACCAATGTTATAATAATCCATAGAATTTTTCATTACAATATCAAGCTCTATATTTGGCCTAGAAACACCGTTTATACTTATTCCACTCCATACATCAGTATACATCGTACAATCGTTTAGAGCTGTCGTAGGGACTATTATATCGATAGAATAAACACCTTTGGTTACATGGTTAACATCTGATTGAGTATATGCTGAAAATAAGTTACCACTTTGGTCATATACTTTAACACTAGGTTTTGAATCTAAGTTGGTTGGGTTACCACCTAAATTAACATAAAGATATAATTTGTTATTTTTATCTAAATAAAAATTATTTCTATCGTCTTTTATATGGTTGTCATATATTGTTTCAACAAATGGTTCATAGAATGTTTGTGTGTTGTTGGTAAAAAAACCAACATATTGTAAACAATTTGTATTCATTAATTCATATGCCCTATCATATGCAATTCCTAATCCATAATTAGTGTTACCAGTTAACAAACCATTAACATAATCAGTAATATCCATTTCTATATTTTCATTACCTTTATCAAAATGTTGTACAGATACAGTTATACCACTAGGGCTACCTGAATAAACACCAGTACCGTTTAACCAATTAAAACCAGTTTTAGGGTATGTCCAAGTTGATGGTGCATTTGAGAATGCACACTCACCGTTTATTAACCCACATATTTCAAAATCATAACCAACACCATTATCCCAATCTTGATTTATTTTAAATGCTATTAGGTCAAATGAAGATGTTCTTTTTTTAGTGTTCATCATTCCATTTAATAACCCTTTATCAAATAAACCTGTATTTGTTAATCTAAGAGTGTGTTTTAGTTTTGTTAAATCGGTTATCGTACCACCAGTATATAATGATTTAAGTCTTGTTTCATCAAAATGAAATAAGAATCTACTATATTGTTGTTGATTCACTGGGCCACCGTAAAACAATTCAGTTACTGGGTTTAAACCAGTATTAACATCTAAATTACTTACTATTGTGTTGTTTTTATCGAAGTAGGTCCTAAATACCATATTTATTAATTATTTTAAACTTATTATTCATATACATATAAATATCTTTAATTTTATAATTAAATACTTTATTGTATTTATAAAAAGATAAAATAACCGATATTAGTTTATCCTTATATTTTTACTTAACATTGATTTTTCTAAATCATCAGCTCTTTTTTTAAATGCTGCAATTGCTTGAATATTTCCAGATGCTGTTAAGTCTGTTGCTGGGTTTCCATTACCATTATGCACATGTGATAATAGTGCATTTTTCATAAGCCTAAGATACTCTAGTAAAACATCTCCAAATGGTAATTGATGGGCAGTGTTTAATATTGTTTCTAATTCAGAATCACTAATTAAAGTGTTTTTTTCTGTAATGTTAAATGTTGGACTACCATCTTTGTGCGTTAATAAATTAATTTTATTTGCAACAATATTTGTAACACTACCAAATTCATTGGCTGCGCCTAACTTAACATCGTTTTTTATTTGTATATATGCTTGCGTTTTAGTATTATATCTAAATGGATATGGGTTTTGTTGTGATGGTGTTGACTCTACAAATTTACCAGCCCTTATAACTATTTCATTATGTTTTTGTGTTATATCGGTGTTGTATCGTCCTTGTATGCTAACATCTTGTAAGTCAGGAAATATACCAATAGTTTCCTTTATTGTTCTTACATCTTTACTTGGGTTTTTATTTGAAATACTTAAACCACCTAATGGTGAAAATTTGTATGGTTCTAATGATAGGTTTTGTTCTTGTGATATTATTGGTCCAAAATATAATCTATCAATGAATGGTTTATCTATATCAAATGAGAAAACAAATACAGCTTCACCAACTTTAGGTTGTGCTGAAATTAATTTTGACATCATAGGTATAGCCCATGGAAGAACGCTACTATCTATCTTTCCATTAGCATCTATAAGTCCAGTGGTATCGTCATCACCACCACGCGATGCTGGACCATATATTCTTACTTTTATCCTACCCATTGGGTCTGGCAAACCTGTTTTGGTATCAATAACTGAAACGACTTCACCAACAGAAAAAATCTGGTTATATTTTATATCATTATAAAAACCAGTTCTATTAGTTGTTAATTTATTAGTACCTTCATTAATAAAATACATCTTACTCCCCTTTTAACCTTTTAAGTATTATTTTATTTGCTTTATCAAATTTTTTCTCCAATTCAACCATTTTATCATAATCTTTAATCATTCTTAATTTTATGGCTTCATGGTCAGCTTCATATTGTTTAATTTGAAACAGTATTTCATTGGTTGTCAAATCTTCTAGTTTTTCTACTAAAGGTTCTGTTGTATTAATTTTGTTTTCTAAATTTTCCATATGTTTATCTAATTATTCCATTACCTACACCCATAATTGTTGTAGAACCAAATGATATTACTGGACCTGAAGGACTAGCACCAACAGTTGTAACAGAAACCCCAGGAGGTATAACTACATTAACAACTGATTCAGTAAGTAATGCGTTTATTATTTCTTCTACTCTAATTAATTCCATTTCTTCTTCCACATTTGGACCGTCAGCGAATACATCACCTACTTGTCTTCCAGATTCAGATTGTCTTGATATTATCCTAGCAGCTATTGTTCTTGCTGATAGGCCTGGCCTTAAATAAGAACCCACCATTACTAATGGTGGTGGTAAAGGTAATACAGGTGTTTCTGGAACACTAAAAGCCGCTAGTATTGTATTAAGGACACCACTTATGGTTCCTAAATCAAATGTTTTGTTATTATCTGCCATTATGTTAATCCTTTAAGTGCTCTAAGCCCGTCTTGAGGAACTCCTGCTAGACTTGCTATTTGAGATTTTCTATTATTAGCTTTTTCTATTAATTTTTTAGCAGCTATTTTAGCGGTTAATTGACCAACATATACTAAAACTACTTTCATTAATTCTTTAACTACTCTTTCAGTTATTTTTTTAATTATTAATTTTATTAAATTTCTACATAGTTTTATATAGTCAACTGAATCAGCATAATCAGATGCTTGACCGTAAACTATTTTTTGGTTTATTGATGTTATAGTTACAATTTTAGGTGATATAACTGCTGACGCTGAAGACTTAATCAACGAGTTTATCATTTGTTGAATGAAATCTAATTTTAAAGATATATTATCAGATGGGTTTTCAGAATTAACCGTATTTTGTTCAGCCATTTTATTTATGTTATTTATAATGACTTCTTTCTTGTTTAGAATACCTGCATCATTCATTTCATTATTAAAATCAGTTAAAAAAGAAATTGGCATTGAGACAGCTACTTTTTGACAACAATCTAATTTAGTAATACCTTTTTTTCTTAATAGTGCTTGTTCTTGTTGTCTATACACATCATCATTTGTAAAAGTAAAATAACTATCATCTATCGATTCTTTATTATTTGAATCTATTAGCCTATCAATAATATCATTTAGTTTAGCCTCCATTTGTAATTGTTTAAGGCTTTTTTTAGCAGTTGACGATATTGTACCATATATTGTATCTATTGCGTTATTAACTACTTTATTAGTGTCAATAATTGGTCCCTTATTAATAAATGAATTGTTTAGTTCTATTAATTTTTTTGAAGAAAAACTAGGGTTAGCTTTTATTGTAATTGTGTTATTTGGTCTAGTGGCGTTACCTAAAGAGTTAAAAGTTATGTCTAACATATTATCCCATGTATATTGAACACCATCATCCTGAATAACACCATATAAAAATGTATTAAAATCGCTACTATTTGTTAACGGATTTGTTATATCATTATAGATAAGTTTTCCAGCTTCATCATTTGGACTTATTTTAAATATATCTAAAAAATCTATTTTAGATACTTCTAAAACAACCCCAGGATTATTTAAAAAGCTTGGTATTGTAGGGTTCACACCACAACTAACAATGCTTTTAAGCTCTTCTTTTAAAGAATTTTTAATTAATTCTTCAATTTCATCCATGTTCTTATACAAAAAACTAACAACGACTTCTATTAAAGCACTATAACCAATCAATGATTTTATCATATCACTTAAAAAACTAAGTGAATTACCGTCATTGTTTATTGATGACATGGATGACGTATTTTTTTGTTTAGTCAACCCATCAACAAATGCTTTAGCAGCTGCTATTTTCCCAAAAATCTTCTTCTTTTTAGCAACAGTACCAGATTTGAATTTATTGAACTTACCACTTATTTTAGCAGTTTTATCATTTATTTTGCTATTTTGCTTATCAGCATTAGCATTTATGTTTTCTGCATTTATAGGCATGTTTATTCAGATTCGTTTTCCTCGTTATTTTTTTCTTTTTTAAGCATCTCTCTAATTGATTTAAAATCACTTAAGGATGCAGAACCACTACTTCTTTCTGATACTGCCGAATCAACATCTCCACGATTCTTAATTATGTCGCTTTGAAGTTTAGCAATTTCTAGTTTTATTCTAATACTAGAATCTTTTATTTTCAAAAGATTGCCTTTTTCTTTAGCTATTTTAGTAAGGTCATCAACGTCTGTTGGTGTTGCACTTGCTGCTAATTCATTTATTGTTTTTTGGGCATCATTTATTTGTAAACAAGCATCGTTATAGGTTTCTTGCATTAAGTTTTCTAAACTACTATTGTCGTTTACTTTTACATCTGTTTTCTTTTTACGTGGCATTTTCGTTTGGTTTTAATAATTATAATAGTTATTTACTATAAATACCTAGTTTTAGCGTTTTATTCGATTATATCTACAAACCGTGATGTTTTAATACCTCATATAACTCTTTGTATCTCTTCATAGCTATTCTAATATCCTTTGTAGATAGATTAGTATAATTACGCATTGTTTCTAATACTGAATTTTTATTATATTTAGAACCACCATTCATAGTATCAAATATCACTTCCCAATTTTCTAATATTTCAATTAAAGCATACCCAACTTTTTTTTCATTATCGTTTAACCTTTTCTTTGGTGGTAATGTTTCATCATTTAATTCGACAATAATTGTATTGTGTAAATTTTTAATGAACTCATCAACAGAAGAAGTGTCATCATCAATAACATAAGATAATTCAAGATTATCTTCAATTTCGCTGGAAACATCTTGATATGAAGATGTTTGTTTTATGTATTTTTCGTCTTTAATTAGTAGCCCTAATATATAATTTTTGGCTATAGTGCCAAAATAAGAATAAGCTTTTTTACCTCTACCAGTTTCGAATTTATGTACTTTTGTCATTAGGAAGGAAATGGTGTCCCCATGAAGTTCATCAAAGGTTTCACCTTTCCTATATAATTTATATCTCCTAATGATAGATTCAATCATTTTATCCAATGGTGCTTTTAACCATTCATTGAATACTAAGTTTCTTTCTATCTCATCTGTTGATTCTAAAAATTTGATAACGGCTTCTTCTTCTTCTGGACCAAAGTACATGTCGTTTGTCCTTTTTCGCCCTCTTTTCGTAACCATTTATGCATTTTGTGAATCATACGTTATGTTTCTGTCTTTAGAAAAATAGTATTCTTTTTTAGCTTGAGCTAACCACCATTTTGCTTCAGCTGGGTCTAATGATTCTTTATATTCTGAGAACAAAGAACCATTTCTTTGGTTAAGATGTTTATAACCAAATCTAGGGATAACAAAAACCTTAGCATCTTTGAATGTCATTCTTAATAAGAATTCATAAATGAATGTCAATTTGATACTAGATTTGAAACCACCAAATTCATTATACGTTGATTTACGTATAACCATACCATCAGTATTAAAGTTTTGATAAGTTAATAAAGCATTATTATCTAACACACCTAATTCATCTGAAAAACTATTAGCCCAAACAGCTTCGTTAGTAAATCCAATAAAATTATTAGTTGAATCCACATCAATAATGATTGGCATGAAGATATCAACATTTGTATGCGCAGCTTTATATTCAACTACATTTTTAAACCAAATTTTAGCATATTCATCATCAAATTCTAAAATAGAAAACCATTCTGATTTTGAAACATCAACACCATAATTAACTTGTGATGCGAAATCAGTATTGCCTTCATTTTCAGCAATAACAACTGAATCTTTATAATCACCATAATCATAACTTTTTACATATGTTGCCACATCACTATTTTTAGGCACAACGATAACTAATTCATCTGGTCTAACAATTTGTTCAGTAACGCTCAATATTGCGTTTTCTAATAATTTTTTTGTTGTTTCGTCCAATGAATGCACTGGAAGTATAACACTAATATTGTTTTTTTCTACTTTGCTCATAATTTTTATGTGTTTTTTATTTTTTATTTAATTAAGCGTTAGTTGATTCTACAACATTAGCTGATAAATTAGTTATTATGTTGTTTATTTCATTTTTTCTATTCTCAAAAAGACCATGATATACATTTTTAAGCGTTTCTTTTTGTTTTTCTGGAGTATAACCACCTTTACTTTCGGTCATTGAATTTTTTAAATCAGCAGGTACTGAATCTTCCAACCAAACTTTCATGTATGTTGCGATAAGTTCTGGAATATTGATAGTTGTGTTTGTCCAAACACCATTATTTTTAATAACTGTATTTCCTTTTTCATCTTTAGTTTCCATCCATTCTGGTACCATGTTAGGTATTTTACCAATAACAGGTGTGTTACTTTCAATTGCTTCTAATGGGAATGTTCCAAAACCAGATTGGTCATCAACCCAGATAGCCAAACATGCTTTTCCTAATTCATTTGCAAAATTTTCTCTAGATAAACCTCTTAATTCTTTAAAGGTAACCCATTTGTAAATTGGATACTGTAAATAAAATGATTTAGCTATTTTAGCAGCCTCACCTTGATTTCTTGTGTGTATTGCAACCAATGGAATTTTTGGTTTTTCTGAATCTTTAAAATAAGTTGGGATAGATACTGGTACAACATGTGTATTAATTGATGGGAACAATGTTGATAGGTATTGGGCCTGTTTAACGCTAGTAGTGATTACATCATTAAATCCGTAATCAGTGTTCCATCTTTTACCAATAGGTAATAACTCTAATAAATAATCATAACTTTGTGATAAAACAATTTTTTTACATGGGAAAGCTTTCACTTGGTCCATAATGTTAGAGAATATTTCAGGGATTATGATAAAATCAGCTGGTGAAATATTTAAATTTTGTGATTCAATAGATGCATGTGGCAATTTAGCATATTCATCACCTAACCAATCACCAACACCGTTTCCGTTTTCATCGCCTATTAACTTATAATCATTTTTTTCATGCAAAATGGTAGCTTTATAACCTAACTCATTAAGTAATTTAACATGTTCATAAATATTAGCAATCCCAGCAGTTGGGTTTCCTTTTGTATCAAGCGTAAAAAAATATAGATTAAAATCTTTATTCGCTAATTTATCAAAAACAATTTTAGCTTGTGTCAATTGTTCTTCAATTTGTTTTGTTTGTTCCATTTGTTTTGTTTTTTTTAGGTATTATTATTTTTCATCCATTTCTTTTAATATCCCATAATTTAATAAGGTATTAAAAGCTAATTTATACGCCAATGGCGTTCTTTCTAAGGCCCTATCAGCGCCTAAAGTATCATCACTTTCTTCATTGTAATCAATCAACACTTCAAAACACATTCTTAGTAAATCGTATTTTGTTGCATCAACTTCTCTACCTCTTTCAACATTAGTTTCAGTAACTTCTATATTTAGTATTTTACCTTCACTATCTAAATGTTTTGTAGTTGTAGTTTCAACAATTCTGTCACTGCTAACAGGTTCTTTTATTTTTATAGCATTTTCTAATGCGTCAATATCAAAAAAGTATATTGCTCCTCCGAATTCTATCATATAATTAAATTTCTTCGTAAGTTGTTATTTTAGTATTAAGTATTTTATCTCTAAGTTCTTCATTTTTAATAAAATCTAATAATGAATCAATTTCGTAATCAGCAGGTGTGTTTGTATTGTATGATGACTTAACCTTTACACTAATTTTACCAGAAGGTTTTGCCTCTAGCGCCATTGGATTTGCTGTAATTAGAATATCTAATCCATCCCATTTATCGGAATAGTTTTTAACAAATCTAACATTAGGTATTTTACACCCAATTTTAGATAAAAAGAAATATGTTGATGGTATTGCTTTATCGACTTCTCTCGATACAAGCTCTAGTTGATGTTCACCAAAGTCTTCGGTGTCCATGATGAAATTATTTAAATGGTTACTTAAACCATCTGACATTTGGTCTGCATGACCAAAAATTTCAAGGGGTGCTTCTACGTAAAGAAACGTATTAAGTTTGTTTACATTATCAAACTTAAAAAAATCGAGTAAATTAAAGTTAGTAACATCACCTTCTTTTATATCAGTATCTCCGATATACTTTTCATATGTGTATGTAAACTGACCAACAAAATCTCGTAATACTTCGTTAATACTTATTCCAATTTTAGCCATTTTTAATTTATTATAAACCAATTTAATGATTTATAACAAATAAGTAAAGCAATTATTTAAATAATTGTAGAATTTTTTCAAATATTGTACGTTTTTTTGTTTCTTCTATTGTAAATTGTCTATAATTTTCTTTGTTTTTATTAATCTTCTCTTGTTCTAGTTTTTTATTTTCACTAATTTTATCAAACACATCTTCAATTACTTTTATTAGTGGATGTCTTATGATATCATCTTTAGTAAATTCAACAATACCAATCTTATCAATATTTTTAAAGTTTGTTAATAAAAAGCTTAATGCGCTATCGTATTTGTTTTTAGCGTCTATTTGTTTGGTATCACCTAAAAAAACCATTTTAGAATTTTCACCTAATCTAGTCAATATTGTTCTTATATTTTCGATTGATATATTTTGAACTTCATCAATAATAACGATAGCGTTATCAATGTTTACACCTCTAAGATAAGCTATTGGTAGGATTTCTATTTGGTTAGCGGTTTTTAATTTAGCAAATAATTCTTTACCTATTATTTTTTCAAAATTACCAGTAAAAGAATACATGAATGGCTCCATCTTTTCTTCCATGGTTCCCTTTAAAAAACCAATTTCTTCTGATTTAAGTGTTGTTACTGATTTAACTAGTACAATTTTTTTAATCAGGTCATTGTATTTTAATTCATGAAGTGCCTGTATACAAGACAAAAATGTTTTTCCGCTACCAGCAGGTCCAGTACAAATTGTTACGTCACTGTTTTTTATTAATTGCGTTAGTTTTTTTTGGTTTTCATTCTTGTGTTTTATTTCAATCCTCATTTGGACCGTTAAATCAGTATTTATCTTTTGTTGGTCTGAAACACTTTCATCGCTTTTTTTAACTTTGGCTTTTGATGGTCTAGTTGTGGTTGTTTTTTTTATCATAAATACTTTTATTATAAATATCGCATTTAATGCTTAAGGTTTATTTTTTAACTTTATCATCATATTTTTTATCCAATACTTTAACTCTATACTCTTCTAATATTGACACCCCATTTGTTTCAATATCAGCACTAAATTTAATCACATAATGGCCATTAAACTCAACAATTTTTTCAAATTTTAAATTGTTATATTCGTATTCTAAAAAATCATTAACACCAATAGCTTTATATGTTATAAAACCAACTTTTTTAATATCTAGCATCGATGAACTATTTGGATTAACTATGGCCTTTTTAACCTCGCTAATGAATAGTCTGGTTGTCCTAATAAACTCATCTGGATACATACTAACATAAAACTCTAAAAGTCTCTTAGAATCGCTTATTTTACGTATGTGTAATTTCTTTGTGTATTTTTCAAGTTCAAATTTAGGTAATGTTTCTCTTTCAATAATAATTGGCAATTCTGTTTTATGAGATGCAAAATATTCGTTACCGCTAATTTCACCATGGCTTGCGCTTATGGCTTCACCAGCATCATTATAATTTATTTCAGCTTCATCTAATAATTTTATATAATCATTGGCCATAGCATCACTACTACCAATAATTATTTCTGAATTATCAACAACCATTTCTAATATATAGTTATCTGATGGTTCTACATTTACCTTTTTTAACCCAGATTTATTGTCGGTTTTTTTTGTTTTTACAATAGGCATCCCATCATTGTCATAACCAATTATTTCTGAAGATGTATTTTGTGTTTCTTGTAAAATTTTATACATTCTCCACCGTAAATTTTCAACTTCTTGAGTAACAACAGCATTCTTTAAAGAATGCAATAATGTTGCAGCATCTTTTTCGTTAACTTTATTTATGTCAGATTCTAATTGTTCCCCTTTTTGGGAAAACGAATTTTTTTCAACATTTGCTAAGGCTAATGATAAGATAGCTATTTTTTGTTTAAACCATTTTTTTAAATCAATCATTTAATCATATGTTTATATTTTTCTAAATTATCCAATATGTATTTTGGATAAGTTTCGTCTATTTGAACTGGTGTTAATTGACCTCTAAAAAATGGGTCGATATTATTATTAACATTATTATCTAAACTATTTAAAACATAACTATTAACTAAATCTCTAGCTGAATAAGATAATAATTTTGTTTTTATCATTTCGTTACCACCTTGAAAACTAAAATGCCACCCACCATTATCAATTTTATTACTTAAAGATTCATCACCTCTAACTTCATTAAATGATAAGTCTTTTATGTTTTTATATTTTGAAATTTTTGAACCGTACCAATCAGTTTGTTTTAATAGATTTATATAATAATAATAAGTTAATTGATTTAAAGAATATATTGTATTATCAATTGATAACTCATTTATTTTTTCTAGCAACTTTGGATTTGGTATTTCGTCTGCATCAGATATGATAATTATATCATCATCAGAACATGATATTAATGGTCTTCTAACACACTCTTTTTGAAAGAAATCTCTACCGTAATCTGGTTGTGTTGCTCTATTAAATCTATTAGTTTGTTTCACAACAAAATTAAATATGTCATTAAGTGTTTTGTCTTCACCATAATTTAAATTAATAAAATCACTAGGTGTGTCGTACACTTTATAATGTATTATTTTATCTAAAAATTTAGAATATCTTTCTTTATTTTCTTCAAAATAAAAAGGTTTTTCCTCACCAGAATGAGTAATACTAGATTCAACTATAACAAAATAATCAACATGTTCATATAAAACATTTAACCTAATTTCAAGTATCTCTAATTCATTAAAAAAATTAAAACAATCGTATATTTTTCCCATTATAAAATTTTAAATATCAAATGACTTACATCATTATTTAGTTTTTTGTTAATACCGAATATATTCCCACCAGTACCAGTTGGTGATATTGTGTTATCGATAAAATCAATTATGTTATTATCAAGTTTAACTAAAGATTTATTAAAATCAATATTATGTATGTTATTATTTAAAATAACCCCAAGTAAACTAGGTTCAATCATTAAATAAAAATCAAAATTATCTAATAAATCAACGTATTGTTTAATTCCACCACTATATTCAACTTGAATATATGACACCTTATTTTCAAATTTGATTGTATTAATACCACCATTTATTACATTATAATCAAGTCCTTCTACGTCTATTTTAATAAAATCAATATTATTGATTTTATTATCTTTGACATATGTATCTAAAGTTCTTAATGAGTATCTTTCACCATAATCTATGGGTGGAACATACCAATGTGGTATAAATGATTGAGTATTACTATAATATACGCAATCATCAGAATTTTTATCCGATAACCCAAATTCATTTAAAATTAATTTGTTTTTTGGTAATAAGTTAATTTTATCTTTTATTGATGTTAGCGCATCGATAAATGGTTCAAATAAATGATATTCCACATTTTGTTTTATTTCATAAAAATATAAATCATCACGACATCCAACATCAAACACTATTTTAAAATCTTTACTCATTCGTTTATAAATTTCCAATTCATTATTTGGAATTTCGCTATATTCACCCATATTAAATTATATTTTTAATTCTATAATATTCATTAGCCTCATTTTTACATGTTTGATAATCAAATAAGTTACCTTCTCTATCCATATATGTAAAACACCTTGTATAAGCGTCACCTGTTGCCCAATACCCATCACTAACATTATGTCTGGCCCAATATTTTGGTGCGATAATTTTATTTACATTTATATTTAACCATGCTGCCCACCAACCAAATGTTGAATTTGATATAATTAACCATTTAGCTTGATTAACAACATAATAATCAAAACCAACATCAACATGTACCGCTTGAATAGGGAATGGCATAAAACTATTGGCGCATTGTACATCATCGGTAATTAATAAAAATCGCATATTAGGGTTTAAAGATAACATATGGTTAACAGCATCTCTCCAATATTCTCTTCGTAACAAAACATTTGGGATGTTACGATACTCTCCACCTCTAAAGTTAATAACACATAAATTATCATCTAAAGTAACACCCATTTCAGATAATAAATTATCATAAACTATTTTAGATTCTTCTTTTATCTCAAACCATTTTTTTATATCTTCTTTTCTATCGATAATATAGTCTTCTGACTGATATATACCACCTTTAGCTCCATTATGACCTAACATAATAGTATTATCACCAATACTATATAAAGACTCATTTAACATTGTTATATTAACTTCATCAACATGGCGAATTGTTTTCCACAGTTCATGAAATTCAGTTGTTATGTTTTTAACCTCTTTACCAAAATCAACATTCATAAACGTCATTTGGCTTTGTCCGTTAAAATAATCGTGACTAGGATTTGGGTTAATACCCCATTCGTAACCTATTTTTTCTGCAATAGTTCTGCATACGGCATATTGCCACATATGGTTACCTAGATTTCCCGTTAAGTTAGTACTAATCAATTGTTTAAGTATTTAATTGCTTCTGATAGCAAATCTTTATTGTCTTTAAATCTTCCTAAACCATTGTTACAACTAAGGCATAATAAACCTCTTACTTTGCCAGTTTCATGATTATGGTCTACAGCTAAAGCTCTATCAAATTCAGTTTGATGCCTGTGGCAAATAGCACAAGATTCATTTTGTTTTTCTAATAGTTTGTTATAATCTTCAAAAGTTATATCAAAATCACGTACTAAGTTTAAATGTTTAACTCTATCTTTATTAGCCTCATGCCAAGCTTTGCTTTTTGCGTTAATATGATTTTTATTATTTTTATAATAATTTTTTCTTTGTTCTGGATTAGCAGTTTTCCAAGCAACAATTCTAGCGTCTATTTTATCTTTATTTGCTTTACGATATTCCTTATCATAAATAGATTTTTCTTCTTTTGTCATTTTAATATTTTAAACTTCAATTTTGTTTTTTGTTATCATTTTAATTGTATTTTATTATTGTTATTGCATATTAACTATTTATAACGCTATATTTCGATAATTTTCTAATGTGTTAGTCGTATCTAAGAATTGTCTTTGAGGAGCAAAAGCATAATGACTAAATAAAGATTTACCAAAAATAATATTAGTTGTGTTTAATTCTTTAGGTTTATCAACAGATAACCAATTTTCTTCAGAAATACCTACTTCACCGTTAAACGTTTTAAATGTTTTACCTAACCATGAAATACTATTAATAGAACACCTTTCAAAATATTTCAATTCCCAATTGTCAATAAAAAAATCACTTATTTTATTTTCAGTCATTTTTTCAAAAAAGTAATTATGTAATGAGAAACAAAAATCTGGGTTTCTCCATCCATTTTCATCTAAACAATCATAATTAACTGATGGTAAGTTTTTTATAATACCTTTTCTTTGGTATATGTTAGTAACAATTGCATTATTTAATATATTACCATAAACTAAAAAATATTGTTCATTTGCTAACCTAAAGTCGAATAAATCCTTTATTGAGTTTTTATTAATATATACTATATCGTCATCTAATCTCAAATATACTGAATTTTCGTCAATACATTTTTTAAAAAAATTACAGATAGTTGCTGTGTGGCTTCCATTTGGGTCAATAGGTATTTCAGAATACTGTAGTTCTATATAGTCATAATCTTTAACTAGATTTTCAATATAATTAATGTCTTCATCATTAGTGGTGTTAACCCAAATTACCCATTTATCAAATTCATCTTTACATTTATATAAATTCTTATGTAATATTTCAAGGTATCTTTTCCTACCTGCTGGTGTTACTATTATTTTTTTCATTATGAATTGTTTTAGTTTTTTTTATTGCTGACGCTATTATTTGGTGCATGTCATAGTATTTATATTCTGCTAATCTACCACCAAAGTAAATATTTTTTAATTGTTTAGTTTCTTCGTTGTAATTGGAATATCTTTGATTATTTATTTCATCATTAACTGGGTAATATGGTTCAGTAACATTTGCTTTATATTCTGTAGGATATTCAAAAGTTACCCAAGTAACGTCAGATTCTATTTTTTCAAAATGTTTATGTTCTACAACTCTTGTAAATGGTGTTTCAATATCAGTATAATTCATCATTGCTGTACCTTGATAGTCATCACACATTATTTTTTTATGTTCAAAATTAGTTGTTTTATATTCTAATTCACCATATTTGTAATTAAAAAATTTATCAATAGGTCCAGTGTAAATTAAATTATCATATTCTGGTAACTCATCTTTGAAATAGTTAGTATTAAGTCTAACTTCAATATCAATTAATAACTTTTCAAATATTTGTGTGTAACCCCCAATAGGTATTCCTTGGTATTTATCATTAAAATAGTTATTATCATATGTAAAACGAACAGGTAATCTTTTTATTATTTCTTTTGGTAAATATTTAGGTTCTTTTTTCCATTGTTTTGATGTGTAACCCTTAATTAATTTCTCGTATATGTCAGTACCAACTAATTTTATGGCTTGTTCCTCTAAATTTTTTGGTTCTTTAATGTGGTCACTTTGAACTTTAATTATTTTTTTTGCTTCCTCTGGGTGTGTAACATTCCATAATTTTGAAAATGTCCACATATTAAATGGTAATGAATAAATCTCATCTTTATAATTAGCAACAGGCCTTAACGTAAAATCATTAAAAGAGACAAATTGATTAGTCCATTTCCAAACCTCTTCATCAGAAGTATGAAAAATATGTGGACCATATTCGTGTATGTTAATACCATCTTTATTTGATGTGTAGCAATTACCACCAATATGTTTTCTACTTTCAATCACACATATTTTATAACCAAGTTTATTCAATTCATAAGCGCATATTGAACCAAATAACCCAGAACCAACTATTAAAAAATCATATTTCATCTCTAAATATTATTTTTTTTATTTGTTCTAATTTTTTAAATTTATCTTTATACATACTTCCAGATTTAAAATGAAATATAGGAGATTTTTCAATCGGTTCACCTAAAACTTGTATAAAATCACTATCTACTGGATTGTCAAAATCAAAAGGGTCTATATACAATTCTTTTATTTTGATTATTTTTTCTAATACATAATTTTCATAATTAGTGTTATTTTCTTCATATGGAAAACTTTTAACACCCATTTGAATACCTTCATTTATTTTTCTATTTTCATGGTTTAAGTTTGTAGTAAATCCAATACCCCCATTTAACCCTGAATATAAAACATCACCAATTAATTTATGGTGTGTCCACATTTCAAAATAACCAACATCATTAATGTCAATATTTTGTATAAATTTATATGTTTGACCACCAACATCTGATATACCACGAATAAAATCCCAATCAAAATATTGTCTTAAATTTTTTTCATTTATATATTCATTATCGAATAATAAAATACCATCCCACATATAGAAATAACGAAAAGTACCATCATGTACTACATGAAATGGTGTATCTCTATATTGTGGGTTAAAATATATTTTTTTATCAGACATTAATTTTTTATAATTTAATTTATTAATAAAAAACATGTCTGAATGTATTAACATTAAATAATCAGTACTTTTACTTTGAATAGTTTCTCTATACCAAGCATATTGTTCAACAACATATTGAGGAAATGCAGTTCTTACACCATCATATTGTATAATTTCTATGTTATTATTAACACAAATTGTTTTAATTTCATCAGCATGTGCATTTGAAGCGTTTATTACTATAAAATCAGTATTCCCATCATCCATGTGTTTTTTAAATGAATCTATTTGTAATTGCAGATATTCTGGATTTTTATCTGGAAATGTATAAATTTTTAATCTTTTTTCCATATTTTTTTTTATTTTTTAGTTTTATAATTTGGGTTGAAGATGTAGCACTCTAATCGTTCAATTAACCATGGTGCTATTTCGTTTTCTTCTAATAAATTAACAATTTCACGATAAAAATCTACTGACCTTAGATGAATATGTTCTTTGCTGGCACCAAAATGACCACCAGGCATAAATTCATAAATATTTGGTCTAGGACCATCAAATAATATATCCCAGTATGCATCAACATTTATCTTTGGGTTATGGTCGTGTGGCATACCATTGCTATAACAAGCGATTATTTTACCGTTACCATGATGTTGTGATGGATACATTGTATGCATCATACCACCTTTTTCTGACGGTATTGTTATTGTGTTAAAATGATAACCGTAATAACCACCAATATTTAATGCTGCACGATTTTTAAAAGTTTCAACATCACTATTTACCACGTAAATTAAATCTTCCCAATGGTCAAATGGATAATCTTGAACAAAAAATGTAAAATCAGATAGATTATTATAGTTTTTATAAATGTGATTAAAAAATGTATGAACACACCTACCAAAATTAGGTTCAATTAATATTTCATCTTCACCCAACGGTAAAATATTACCTTTACGATATATCGTTTTTTTTATATCTTTATTTAAATCAGATAACCAATTAATTGGTTTATCATAGGCTGCAATAACGATTTCTTTACACATATTAATTTTATATTTATTATAACTTATAATTTAATAAAATAAGTTAAAAAGTAAACTATTAACCATGTTTATAATAAAGATTTTTATCTTTATATATTAATCTAAATAAATTATTTTTAGCTAAATATTCAGATAATCTAGCCTCAAACGCATTTGTACCACCATATGGTGGCCCATTGTAAAAACCCATTTTAGGGCAATTGTAATCAATATTTTTTAATTTATCAACATGTCCAATAAAAATTTGGTCACTAAAAACAGGACTACACCAAAAATCAGTTAAAGCATAATTATTTGAGTAATTTGATGCGTTAATTTGTTCCCATTCGCCAACACATGTAACATTATTTGGTATCCCGTTTGGGACACCAAAAGTTTCCCAGTGTTTATCCCATGATATAGTTGTTACTGGGTAAAAATTATCATCATTTAAAATATTAATAGATTTTTCAAAATAATCATCATTAATATTTATTTCATGACAACAATCACTACTAACATTAAAAATAAATGGTGTTTTAATATTTAAAATAGCAACAAAATATGGTATTGAATACCAATAACCAGTTGAATTTTTGTCCATATTTAATTTAAAAAAATCTAATGATTTCTTATCATGGTCATCAACAAAAATAATATCAAAATCATTGTTGATTTTTAACTGGTTAGTTAATTCATTAAATAAATCAAAAGATGTTAAATTATTTATGATTAACATCTTTTTTGTTACATATTTGTTTTTAAATTTAAAAAACCATGAATCTTGATTTAAAATTTCAGTGAAGTTACCTTCATATAAAATAGTGGTAAGTGTAATCATATTATTTATATTAATGAATTATATTTATTATGTTTACCATGAAAACCAAACGGTATGATATTATAATTTTCAGGTATTGTATTTTCAATAGAAAATTCAGCCGCAATGTTTATTGGTGCGTAAACACAACTATGTTCTTCAAATATATGTTTATTGTGAACAGCAAAAAACCCATCTTCATTATAATACCCAAAATACGGTTTCCATTCTAAGTTTAATTTTGTTGGTAATTCCAATAATTTTTTACTTCTTAAACTAAACCCACCATTACCAACTCTACATAAATTACCAAATGGGTCTCTATATGATATATTATCAGTTATTGTTGGGGTTGGGAATGGTGCTCCAATATAATCATATTTTAAAAATATATCATTCCATTTATCTGGATTCACAATAAAGCCATCATCTTGTATGATTAAAACAAAGTCAGTATTTATATATTTGTGTAATTCATAAACTATAAATCTACTATAATTTATATAATCTAATGATTCTATTTTAACAACATCAATATCATCACAAATAACATCCACATCAGTAAATAATTTAATTTCATTAAATGAAATACCACGCATTGAGTATCTCAATGCTTTTATTGTTCTTTCAACATTTACAGATGTTACTGATACTAATGTAACATTATCAAGCTTTACCATATTTACTCATTAAAATATTTGATTCATTATCTTTAACACTTTGAGGTGTTTTATCAGTCAAACCATTACCATGTGTTCTATTTACAACTGTTATTTCATTAATTATTGTTGGTTTACCATGCTTTAAAAATAACCTGTAATAATATTCACAATCAACAAACCAATTTAAAGTTTCATCAAAATAAATCAAATCTTCGTTTTTAATTGTTAAATTACTAGGATTACCTAAAGTATTATTTCCACTCCATATATTTTCACTTAATTTTGGATGATACAATCTGTAAAAAGTAAAACCATCATTACTATGATAAAAAGTAGTTATTAACCATTTAATATTTGGGTTATCGTTAAGTATCTCATATTGTGACAATAAAGAGTTTTCATCATATAAGAAATCATCTTGAAATAAAACTTTAATCCATTTACCTTTACAGTTTTTAATAGCATTGTTTAAATTTGGTGAAATAAAACCCCTACCTTTATCATTACTATAATATTTAATATTTAATTTATCAACCCATTCATTATATACATTTTTAATTGTATTATCTAAACTATGGTCCGATAAAATAACTTCAAAATCTTTAAAATTTTGTTGTTGTAATATATTAAAATTATGTTGTAAGAATTCAACACCCTTTCCTTCATAACCATAAGCTGGTATCGCAATCGAAAAAAACGGATTTGTCATATTATATAACAGTTTTCATTTTGGATATGTTCATTGATTGGTTTTTTGGAACATGTTCAGGTGTAAATGTTTTATTAACTGATTTAGTTCTAGAAGCCATCTCATACATCGTTTTAGTTTCAGTACCAACATTATATAAACCATTTGCATTAGCATTAATTAATTTAATTATTAAATCTGAAATGATATTTACATAATCAAAATTACCTATCTGGTCAATCCATGCGCCATCGTATGGGAATGGTGTTGGTTTATGTGTGCATCTAACGATTAGATAATCATTAGCTTGTAACTGAACCAACCCATCCCCTAACAATTTTGTATAACCATACCAATTATTACAATGCACTGGCACATCTTCTTCTGAAGCATTATTTACTGAACTAGTGTATAAATAATCAGTAGATATATGTACTAACTTAATCGATTTTTCATTACAATAATCGATTAATTTAGACACAAAAGCATAATTTATATCCCAATGACTTTGTTTATCTTTAGAATAGGTATCAGTATTTGCAATACAATTAACAATAATATCAGGGGTGTGTTTAAATAAAAAGGTTTCTATTTTATTTGTGTCTAACCCATCTTTTTTTCTGGACATATAATTCCAACCAGTCTGTTTTATTATTTCACCACCTAACAATCCATCACCTAATACCAGAACATTTAATTTGTCCATTTTTCAGCAAAAATATTTTCAACGTAATTAAACACTTGTTCGTCATAATGTGGTGCAGCACCTAAGAAAAATACCTTATCTAACACGGTGTTTGCTTTTGGATATTTATTAAAATCATCTAACTGTTTATATCCTGGATGTAGTAAAATAGAACCAGCGAAGTAGTTCCTAGTTTGTATATTATTTTCTTCTAAAAAAGAAACTAACTTATTTTTCAAAATTTTATCCTCACAAATAAACGGAGTACCAAACCAACAAGTATCAGATTTTCCATGGGTATGAACACCACTTAACCCTTTAACGTGTTTTAATAAGATAGATTCAATAGTTGATTTGCTATGTTTTCTTTTTCTGTCAATTTCTTCAAATTTTTTCAACTGAACTAATCCAATTGAACCCTGCAAATCCATAGGTTTAAGGTTATAACCCATATTCGTGAAAACATATTTATGGTCAATAATACCATCATATGAATCTAACCATTTATCAAAACGATTTCCACAAGTACCACAAGATAACAAGTTAGCCGAACCAACACAAAAACAATCTCTACCCCACCAAGAAAAACTAGTAAATAATTTTTTAAGGTCAGCAATATTTGTACAACAAATACCACCCTCACCAGTTGATATGTGATGAGCAGGATAAAATGATGAAGACCAAGCAACGTAATAATCACTTAAAGGTTTCCCATCCCATTTAGAACCAAGACTGTCACAACTATCACCAACTAGTTTAATATCGTGTTTTTCACATAACGCTGTTAAAAAATCCATATCAGGCGCATTACCTAATACAGGAGAAACAAATATAGCTTTTGTTTTAGATGTGATTTTTTCTTCTATTTTATGAATATCAAAATTAAGTGTGTCATATTCAATATCAACAAATACTGGTACTAGATTATTCTGTACTAGGGTTGATATTGTAGTAGGGAAACCAACTGGTGATACAATAACTTCATCACCATCTTCCCAACCAAAATATTTTTTTAACGCAGCAATCAAAACTAAATTAGCAGAGCTACCAGAATTAACCATTTGTGCGTATTTAACGCCAAACATTTTAGCAAAAGCATTTTCAAATTTATAAACATTTTCACCAGCAACAACCCATTTACCAGTAATAAATGTTGTTATTGCAGCCATAATTTCTTCTTCATCCCAATAAGGACCAGAATATAATACTTGTGATTTTCCTGGCACAAATGCTTGGTTATACAAATATTTAGGTTTATTTTCTTTAAGGTATTCAGTAAGATTACTTAATATTCCATCAATTTCTTTCATGTGTAAATAATTTTAAACAAATATACTATTTTTTAATTTAAAAAACAATAGTTAATTATATTTTTAACCAATTTTCAGGTATAACGTCTTGAGTGTCTTTATACCCAGCAGGTCCAAACCATTCTTCAGGTCCAATAACTTTTTTATTATCAGAAAAATTTAAATAAGCACCCCACCAACTAAAACTACTATTAGCTATTATATTATTATCACTTTTAACCATTAATATTAAATCATCAATTTCAGATTTAAAAGGTGAATACACAATATTATCCCCCTTAAAATTATCTTTAACCCAATTTATATCATCTGATATAAAGATAAAAATAGAATCACCAATAATATCCATAGCTTTTTTATAATATTCAATAGAACAAGGTTTATGGAAATTAGCGTTATTAATATAATCACCTCGCCTTACGTGAACTGAAGTAATTGGTAATGAATATTGTTTTAAATATTCATCAATAAATTCATTATTTAATTCATCAATAAATAAATTTATCACTTCATTTTTATAGTCAATAAAATATTTTTCACTTTGAAACGACCCATTCAATAACATATCATTAACATAAGGTAGTTCATTATAAGAAAAACTAGGTTCATTATAAACACCAACATAATTATATTGGCTAACAATATTAATTTTTTTAAATATATTATCCCTATATTTGTTTGAAGTGTGTCCTTGTTGTGGTGTAAAGCACTGATTAAAATCAAACCCACTGATATCATTATTTCTTAACGCCAACGCATGTGCTGCCGCTATTTGAAACATTTGATTACCTAGACCACCTTGTAATCTACAACTAACCATTATCTAATTAATTTTTTATAAGGTGTTTTATTTCGTATTCTTACTGCATGGTTAGTAACCATAGACATATCTACTTTATGCTCATTTATTGGATTTTCAGCATTATAAACATAATTAACTTCAGTCATAAACCTATAATGTTCATCACCAGACATTTCTAACATAGGATACATAAAACATAAATCACCACTCCATTGCCAGTAATCGCCATTCTCATCTTTTAAATCTTCTTCTTTTATATTTCGCCATAGGAAAGCCCTCCACGTTCTAATATGTGAAGCAGTAAAATTAACAGCTCTTAAATTATCAAAATTTGTTTGTTTTGACGAAAAACCTATTGCACCACCATGGTATCTGAAACTACCATTGGCAATCCAAACATTATCATCACTATATAAATCATTTATTCTTTTGAATACGTTTGAATCAGGTAAATAATCGTCACCATCAACTTCTATTAAAATTTCATTGTCTAGTATGTTTGAGTTATATCTTATAACTTTATCAAAATTACCAGCTTGGTATAGTTTTTTTTCGTTGTCATCTATCAAAATAAATCTATCGTCACCTTTAATCATTTCTTTAACTAAAGAAACAGAATTATCTGTTGATAAATCATGTGTTATATAACAAGTAAAATCTTTAAATGTTTGACCCATTATTGAACCTAGGCATCTTTCAATATAATTTTCAGCATTATAAAATCCAGTTAAAATTACCATATTAATTATTTATATATTTTTTTATTATTTTATTTGTATACCCATTAGTTTTAATATCTAAATTAGATATACTTTCATCAACTATTTCACTATTTTTAACGAGCCAATTATTATCGTTTTCATTAACAACAATCTTTATCGTTGATTCTTTATTTAAATGATTCGATATAATAGTAACCAAATCAAAAACACTTATTTTTTCAACATCAGATATGTTAATAACACTAGAATTAACTTTATCTTTGCAATAATTTACTATATTGATTAAATCATCTATATCTAATAATGCTCGTTTAACGTTTTCAAATATAGTTATTTCATCATCTTTTAATATTGCGTTTTTTAAAAAATTAACCAAATTGTTTTTATTACCATTTCTACCAATAATTTGTGGTACTCTAAAAATAATATAATTATTTGATTTATCTTTAATTATATTCTCAATTTCAAGTTTATGGTTGTAATAATCATTATTTGATATGTCAGCTAATATACTGCTAAAATATATGAATTTTAATTCTTTGTTTTCAACTAATGTTTTTAAAACTAATTCTTTTTCTCTATTAAACTCATTTTGATTAGTTTGTTTTGAGTCTGAAACACCAGAAGCAAAGATAATAAAATCATCATAATTAATATCAGAATCTATAAATACAGACGCTAATAAACCATTACCTATAATCATTTATTTTAATACTTTTAATCTTTTACTAACATATAATTTATAATCAGTAATTATTTCATCAACACTAAATAAATAATATAACCCAAAACCATTTTGTTTATTAAAACCACTTAATCTTTCAGCTCTAATTTTGTTTTTATAAATGTAATCATCTAACCCTAAAAATTTATAATGTAACATTTTTAGAGAAGTATCAGTTGACAATCTAACATCACCAGTTGGGTTTGCATTATGACATCCAAAACCATAATTTATTTCATCAATTTTATTACAATCAAACATCATCATTTTATCCAAAACTGGTGTTCTAACGCCTTCTTTAACTTTTTCAAGTATATTATCATCAGCTAATAAATTTAAATCCTCATCACCAATCATATGATGACCTTCTGGCTTAAATATTGTTACACCATTATTAAACGATTCCTTTAAAAAAGTAATCATATCCTCATGATATAAAAACTCATCAGTATCGCCAAGTATAACATAATCAGCCTCACCAATACTAGTTTTCCATATGCTGTTTTTTATATTGATATGCACACCATCATGAAATTCACTATTAGAACCAAATGTAATAACTTCAGTATTATCAAATGAATTAACTATTTCAACACTATTATCGGTTGATTTATTATCCAATATTGTTATCTTTTCACAAAAGGTTGAATAGTACTTTATTAAATGAGGCAATATGTTTTCCTCATTATAGCATAAAAAATATGCATGTATTATAGGTTTTTTCATTATAAATTTAATAGTTTAATCCACTCTTTAATTATTTCATCATTAGATAATTCTTTTACATCATGGTCAGTAGCTGAATTTCCGTAAAATTTTGTACCAGTAGTTTCACACTCATCTTTAACCAAAGAAGCAACTTCACTTTTAGATGATAAGAACACAGCACCTACCATATCATAAACTTTTTGTTTATCACTTTCAAAACCATACTCAATAACATTATCACTTATTAAAGGTTTAACAAATTTATTATAGTAATTTGGGTCACTAACATTACCAAATAATATAACTTTTTCATACCCTTCACTAAAAGCTCTTTGTATTGATACGTGAGTCTGTTTATTTTCATCAAAAGAACCGATTACACCAGCTATTTTTTCATTCTCAGGTGTTTTATCCTTTTTAATTAAAACCTCTCTTAAATTAGGTATAATGGAGTATTTTCCATTATAACTAGAATGATAATCTCTTTGTTTTTCATTTAAGAAAACAACTTCATCCCAAAATTGTTTTATTTTACCAACTTCAAAAACATCTTTTTCATGGCATGATAAAATAACCTGTTTAGCGTTAGGTTTATTTGGTAATTGAATAAAATGACAAATTAAAGTATCATCATTATTTATAGTTAATGTTTCATCTAACATTCCAGATTTACATTTATCTAAATGCCAAGTATGTGGCCCATAAAATGTTGTTTCAATACCAGCTTTATTTAAGGCATTGGTCAAATTTATAAAAGCAAATGTTGACCCCCCTTTATTACTCCAACCAGAAATTATCTTAATCATTATAGTGTTTCAATATATTGGTTAACAATGTTATTAATATCTAATTTTTTTATCGCATCAATATCACCACTTAATTCAATAACTGACGATAATGGGTTTTCTTGAACACTAGTAAACAATCCATTTGTGAATTTGGTATTAACAATAGAAATACCATTGTATAGTTTATTCATATGTTCAATAATACCATCATCATATACATGGATGATATCAAAGTTATAATCTTTCACTTTATAAAGCATGTTTGGTTGTGATGGAACATCACCATCTTTAGTTTTAAGAACCCATTTACCATCACCTAATGCAAATCCTGGAGGTTGCTGTATTGGCGCTAAATTAATACCGTTATTTTTAGCAATTGAACCTATCTTTCCATTTATGTTAGAACAAATAGTAACATCATGGTTTTCTTTTTTTAATTTTGATGCAATTTCTAACATTATATTACTTTTAGGTAAGGTATCATCAAAAGATAAACTAGTCATTAGTATTTTTAATTTTTCACCCTTTCTTAAGGTTTTTTTAATTTTTACTGGTAGGTTTTCTTTAAATGTTTCAGCGAAAATAATTCTATTTTTATCCCATGATTCATTTGTCATACCTATTGATTTATGGTTAACCCTAACAATTGTCGACACACCTATTTTAACACCTTTTAAATAATTCTCAAAACAAAAAGTAACATCATAAAAATGAAAACCTTCTACTGATTCGTTAAAATTAGTTTTAAGTCTAGTTTTATCAACAGCAAAGAAAACACCATCAACAATCACAACTTCTTCTAATCCAAGACCTAAATCATCAGAATAAGCTGATAACCATGACTTACCTTCATGTGTATGTTTTACTCTACCATACATTTTTCTTTTATCTTCCCACCATTGTCCGCTGCTAGCCATATATTTTGTACCAGCAACACCAATAACACCATATTCTGGATTTTTTTCAAACTGTTTTATCAATTTATTACCCCATTGTTTTGTTTCAATATTTAAATCATCATGACAAAACACAACGATGTTGTTTTTAGCCTGTTTTAACCCCTTATTATATGATTTTGTTAAGCTTTCACCATTATTGATAATCTCAATAACTTCAATATGTTTGTGAAGACCAGAAGACTTTATTAAGTGCTCTTTATGTTCTGGATTTGTTTTTCTAGTACAATATACAACTGTTATCATGTTTTTTTATTTTAAAGATACTTAAAAGTTTTTACATAGTAAAGCAATTAAAACAAAAAAAACCTATAATTACTTATAGGTTTTAATTTATTTTAAAAAATAATACTTATTGTATTCCAGTGCTACCAAAACCACCAGAACCACGTTCTGTATCGGTGTTTATGTTATTAACTCTATTTAAATTTATTAGATTTTTGCCAGTCACTGAAGAAATAACCGCTTGTGCTATTCTATCACCATTGTTTATGGTAAAATCTTCTTTACCATGGTTAATCAATAAAACACCAATTTCCCCAGTATAGTCACTGTCTATGGTTCCAATTCCATTAAGCACACAAACACCGTGTTTATACGCTAAACCGCTTCTACTTCTAACTTGTATCTCAAAATTATCTGGAATATTAAAATACAGTCCAGTTTTTATTAACATATATTCACCAGATTTTATCACCAAAGTTTCAGTTAAATTAGCTCTCAAATCAAAACCAGAAGAACCAGCTGTGGCATATTCTGGGTCTGGATTATTAGATTCATTAACAAAGTCAAAGTTAAATTTATATTGATTATCATCCAATGAATAATCTTTATTAAATTCTTCAATAAAATCTTCTTGTGAATAACCGCTATCTGGGTCAAGTATTAATAGAGCTTTAGCTCTCATTTCATCTAAATTTATTTTCATTATTTATTTTTTCCTTCTTGACTTTTTATTGCTAAAACACTACCCATTTTTAATAATTGACCAATCATTGAATTATGGAATTCAGACATCTTATCATCCGTCTTATCAAAATTCAAAATAGCAACATATTCTTCTTCAGTTAAACTAATCCCATGAGTTGTAAGATAATAAACACTTCTTTCACTAACACGCATAGATATTAAATCATTATTGAATTCATACATCTTACCTTGATTTTTACGATGCCATTCTGATTCACATGGTTTGTATAGTTTAGCTTTACCTATTTGATGTAACAAACATACTTTAACCAATGAATTTTGGTCAACTTTTTCATCTTCAGGTAATGATTTATTAATCAATACTGCATATTTAGCAACATTAAGCAAATGCTCAATAAGCCCACCTTCAAAAGCATTATGAAAATCAGCCATATTAGTAGCTGGTGCTTTGATGAAATCTTCACCTAAAAAGGTTGTTAGTTCATCATTCATGAAACCTAGTTTTGTTGCAGTATCAAAATACTTTTTAGTATTCGATACAATTCTTTCTTTGTCTAAACTCATTGTAATTTATTTATAAGCGTTATTTTTACAAATATACTACTTATTTTTCGAAGATTCAATGTTTTTCATAAAAGAATTAAATTTTTCTGCACCAACCATAGCATCTAAGTTTAGAATACCTTTGATAGATACCTCTTTCACATAGGTTTCCAAGTCATCTTGTGTTGTCTCATAAAAAACAGAACTAGTCATTGGTCTTTCTTGTTTGTTTTTAGGTATGATGATACCTTGTTTAGCATCAAGCATTTTCTTTTGGTAGTTAAGTGCTTCAGTTGCGTTATCACGGTCTTTGTTTATAACATATGTTAACGTTGGGTTGTTTGGATTAAGATTTTCATTATGAATTTCAATAATCTCTGGCTCATATAACATTGGTGTTTTGTTATTGAAAAGCATTTCACGTCTGTTAGCCAACAAGTCTTTTGTTAAGTTTTCATGGTTTGTTTGTTCCAATGATGTTGTATACATAAGCTTTGTAACTTTTGCGTGATTGGCGAATCCTTGACTAAAAGCATCTTTTTCCCTTTTGATTTCATCCAATCTAGCTTTTTCTTCTTTACGAACTAAATTAGGTTTAGTAACCTTTCTATACCAAAGACTTGCTATAGGGTTTTTTACATACTTAAACCATACTGTACTAGCAAGTGATTTAATCTTGCTAGCAACTGATAGTTTATTTTTCTTTACTGTTTTTTTCATGTGTTTGTTGTTTCTATTAAAACTTCATTATTATTAACTTGGTTATCTTCAACTAATTTAATGTATAATGCTCTTCTGTTTTCTGTTACTTTATCCATTGAATACGTATCTTTAACAGTTGCAAAAAGATTATCTTGAAGGGTCTTAACCAAATCAGGGTTTGTAATTAATTTCTTGATAGCGCTATACCAATCTTTATGGTTTTTACTGCTTTCAACTAAAATACCATTAGCCTCTAAATCAAAACCACCACCAAATTTAATTGCGTTTTTAATGTCTATTTTATATGGACCAAAATCTTGAGCAATAATCGCTTTATGATGAAAACCAGCTTCAATAACTTTTAATTGACTTTTTACCTTGTTGAATATGTTTTCTTCGATAGGTGCCAATGAAATATCAAATAGATTATAGTTAGAAGCATACGTTGAAATTGGTTTTGTCCAAACACGTCTATAAGATTCATTAGAAACATTAGGATATTCTTCTTGTCTAAATTTAAGTAAAAAATCTTTATATTCTGGACTAACAGATTTATAATCATCAGTAAATATCCTTTCATATTGATACCAAACGCTTTCCATTGGTTTGATAGCTCTTTGTGTTTGATTACCAGTTTTTTCATCAATCATAGTCATAGTACCTCTTAAGTCAAAACCACATAAAACAAATTGTACTTTATCAATTAAGTTATCACTTTTTAAACGACTAACAATACCATTTAGAATCTCTAAATCTTTTAAATGTGAATTACCAATCCACATAGCTTTACCGTTTCTTCTAACATAAATAATGTGATTTTTAACTTCAACACAATAAACATTACCCTTATAATGTCTATTATATTGGTCTTCTGTTTTTATTAGCGGTGTATTTTTATTATGTTTACTAATATTAGGGTGTTTAGTAAAATTAACAACTAAAGAATCATATTGATTATTAATGGCTCTACCTTTAATTTCAGAAGTTCGTTTACCTCTGTTTGTTATAGTAGCAGAAACACCTATTTTTAACGCAATTTCTTGTAAATCATTTGCTAATGAAGGTGAGCAAGTAAATGCTCTAGTCCTAGTATATTTATTATTTTCAACATGTCCATCACCTTTAATAAACCAATCTAAAAATATAGTTAATTGTCTTGGTGATAAACCTAATACGTCTTTAGGTACAAATTTTTCATAAGCATCACCAAAGTTAGATAAATACTCCCATAACTGTTTATCAAAAACCCTAATTTGGTGTTTATCTTTTGTATATTTTGGATTGAAACCCATTTTAATTAATAAATCATACATATATGATAAATAACCATTATCTTTTACTTGGGCAATACCTACTTGATGTAACTCCTTTGTTTTACTAACCCAACCTTCAGCCATCCAGAAACCAAAAAATTCTAACCAATTATCCATATCAATAAATTTATCCGAACCATATTTTTCAGATAACCCATTATATCGTTTTTTTGAAATTAATTTGTCAACATAGCTTTCATTTTCTTCATGTTCAGCATATTCATTTAACATAGGTAAAACAAAATATTTTTCTTCTTTACCAACCCAAATAGCATCTTTTTTAATATGGAAATTTTTACCATGTACTTTTTCAGATTGAATTAATTCTAAATTTAATTTTTTATGTGTTAATGATTTAGCAACTGAAGCATACATATTATGGTTTGGTGTAACTTCATATTCAACTAAACCATTTTTAGCACAGTTTAATTCACCCTCAAATGGTTCACATATATAACCAGTTGGTTCATGATATTCTATCGCATTTGTTAATGGATTTAATGTCGCAACAGTTTCAGTTTGATTTAACTTATCAAATCGTTTCCAACCTTCATTAGTCAAAATCTCAGTATCTGGTGTCATACAAGAACCACCTAGCCATCCAATTCTAACACGACCATTTGATGGTTCTAAGTTTGGTGTGAATTGTTTTTCTGTTGGGTCAATAGCGTTAGGTAAAACATATACGTTTTTATTATACTTTGAAATTTCACTTGCAAATATATCAGTTGTTGTTGTAATATTTTCAGCAACTTTTAAATTTGCCAATATTTTCTCATCTAATTTAGCATTTTTAATCAAATGATATGCTGGATGATGTGGTCCAGGTGCCCAATGGTCATCTAAATCCATTATGGAAATAATACCTAAATTTTTAAAATAATTAACAAGTGATTCCATTTGTTCATATTGACCAAGTGTTCTGTGATAATGTATAATATCATATTGTTTTAAAAATTCTACATTATTTAAATCTGGTTCGTAATCAACATCAACATGAAACTCATCTGGGTAATTATTTTCTAACGCTAAATGTGGGTTAGTTGAGCGATAATAACCAACACCTGTACGGTCTGATGGTACAACTAAAACTTTTATTTTTTTTCTTTTTTCCATAATTTAATTTTTTATTATATTTTTTTATTAATTAATAATCATTAATTAAGTTAAATATATATATTATAAAACATTTGTAAATAAAAAAAGGGCTATAATAGCCCTCTTTTTAAATTTATTTTAAATTATTTTATTTTTTAACGCTTAATTTACCTTCTTTAATTAAAACATTAATTGTTTTCTTAATAGCTGATTCAGTAATTCTTTTTTCATAATCTTCTCTTAAAAATTTAGAAATACCTTCTTGTATCATAGATTGTAATTGTTCATGGCTAATAGTAATCATATTAGGATTAGCACTTTCACGTAAAAGCATTGCTTTTGGTTTTGGTTGTTCTTGTGCTTTAGGTTTAATACCTGTTAATTTAGTTATAGCTTCAGTTGTAACTTTTGAAGGTGGTCCTTGTAATCTAGGTATTCTAGTTTTTAGCATAGCTTCTTTTATTGCTTGCGGTAAGTTAGACGACATAACTTGTTCATCAGTATAATCACTTATCTGTGTTGGGTCACTGGTTGGTGCTTTATAATCACCATAGCTCATATCTTTTTCATCAGCTTCATCATAACCGTAATACTCTTCTTTTTTATATGAAGGTTCTGGAGAGTAAGATTCAACTAAACCGTTATCATTTCCAGATTGTTTTATTGGTTTGTTGGTCTCAACTTTTTCCATTACTTGTTTTGACCTAGCCAACAAACTTGCTAAAGCCCCTACAGGGACTGGTTTTGGTATTTCCATAACTTTATTTTTTTATTTCTTTATTAGGTTTATATTGTGCTATTATACGTTTGAAGGTGTTAACAACCGTTTTTGGTAAAAAGTTACCTTTTTTATCACCATTTGGGTTATAATTATCAACTGGTTCATAAATAGTCATTTTTGTTGGATACCAACCTTCAATTCTATCTATTCTGAATATTTTAGTTGCTGCGTTAGTATTCCCTTTTTTAGATGCACCACTAATTTGTTGTGCCCTAATTGCATAATTACCGTTAAATAATTGACCATACACTGTTGGCAAAATATATCTTTTGCTTGGTGGCTGGTTTGGGAAATCCCTATATAATATATTAACGGCTTTTCTATTCATTATTGCATATATTAAATCATCAGCAGAAACATCTTCAGTTATTAAACCTAGATGTTTCTGTGATTCTTCAAATATAACCTCTTCGAATAAATTGTAAAGCTTCATATAAAAAAAAATTAAGGTATTACAACTTGTCCTATGTTTTTAGAGGTATCTGGGTGTGTATAAAAATTTTTGGTATCTGCTGGATTTGTTATATTAACACCATAACCAAAAGTAGTTAAATTGTATAAAATAGCTTTGTTTCTACCAATACCGTTGGTAGAACCTTTGATATCATAATCATCACCACCGATATAATTGTTTCTAGCGGTATAACCATTATAAGTATTGCTTAAATCAAATGCATCATTAGTAGCTTTACCTCTATATGGTGTTGCAAGGTCTGCTTTAGCGTTTGTGTTTGTTTGGCCATATTCATTTGTTGTTTTGAATGATGTGCCATATAGTAAACTAGATTTGGGTAACAAGAAGTTTCTACTAGCAATTGCGATTATTTCTAGTGGTGATTGACCACCGTTGTAAGGAGTTGGCATAAGTTATAATATTTGTTTTTTGTTATTGTTATTCATATATTCAATTAAATATTTGATAGAAGAAATTTCTTCAGACAATGCTTCAGCATTTGTTAATATTCTACTTTTAACACCGCCTTTTTTATCAGCACTTTTAGTGACTTTAGGCGCTTCAACACTTGTTGGGTTAATTTCTTTTTGAAAGGTATTTCTATAATCAGTATCTTTTGTTATTTCTTTACCTTTATTTATTATGTTTCTAGCGTGTTGTAGTTTTTTCTTTATTTCTTCCAGTTCAATTTCACCTTGTTTGGTTATTGTCCCGTTTTTTAATTCTTGTTTTAATCTAGTCTCACGCATTTTTAATGCTTCACCGTCCAATACTTTATTGTCGTGGTTAAATTTTGTGTTATCTAAATTAGTTTTCATTATTAAATGTTTTTATTCTTTTTAGGATTATTTTTTTTACTAATAATCGCTTTGGATAATTCTTCTAGTTGTGCATCGGTTAATTCAACATCATTAATAGTGTTAATCAATTTAGCAACTTTTGGATTGTAATTTTTTTCAGTTACATCTGAATCTTTGCTTTTTTTAACAAGGTCTTCAATTATTTCTTCAACAGTTTGTTTTTTAACAATATTACTTTCACCTAAGTTTGTAGTTGAACTACCACCAGCACGTCTACCACCAAAACTATAAACAGCAAACCATGGAATATTTTGTCTATAACGACCAAATACTATATCCGTAGTTGTTGATTTTCCTTTTTTATAGTTAGAATCATCATTATATGGTTTTTCAACTGGACCTGTTTCTATTTCACTATTATTGCTAATGGTTCTATCATTACCACCAGAAAAAATATCCCCACCAACCAATTCAGTTAAATCTTTCTTTTTAAATGTAGCCATAATTTATCTTTTAATATAAATATATTGAAAACACAGAATATTTATATTAAAACCTATAAATTATGTCGTTTAGAACAAAATTAGATTTTTCAGACAATAGACAAGTAAAACAACACATAAAAACCAAAACTGTTTTATCTGGTGCAACATCATTTGGTGTGCCTTACGTTGATTTGCCTTCTGGGCCAGATTTTAGCACATCATCAATTACGCAAACAATTACATCAATAACTAGCACTTTTTCTGGTAATAGTACAACAACAAATTATACTTGGTATGATTCTAGGATGTCATTGGCTAACAATGTGTTATCAGCAATTACCCCAACAACATCAGCGTATACTCAAAACACTGGTCAAGTTTATACTGGTAATTCATACACAATAATTGATGACAATACAATTTATTCAACTTATAGTGGTGTATCTTTTGATATTAGCGCAACAACTTTTATTAGTTTGGGTGGTGGTAATTATTCTGGTTCAGTTTATACAAACACATTAAGAATACTTTCATATAATTCATTAGATTTTACTGGTAGAACTATTTGGAATGATGTTTCTGGAATAACTAGAACAGATAGACTTATTGTTAGCAGAGGTGCACAAACTGGATATATTTTAGGAGCGACAGATTCTGAAGGTATGGTTGAATGGATACCTACTAGTGGGTTTGAATTTAGTGGTGGTAGTGGTAATTGTATTACTGATTTATATGTTACTAACGTATTTGGTTGTTCACCTATTAGAGTACATGATGATATCATTCTTAGCGGTACAACTAGTAAAAAATTAGGTATAAATACAACACCATCATATACTTTTGATATGTTAAGTCAGGATGGTACTAGTAAATTATTTTATGATGATACAACTGATAGTCAAAGTCTTATATTAAGTGGTAAGACTAATGGTTTATATTACGTAGATGTTAGAGCTACAGATGTTGGTATTTTAAGACTAGGTGTTGTTGGTAAATCGTATAGTGGTAATACTACATTTGGTGTTACAGGTGATTCATACGTATATTCATCAGTATTATCAAATGGTTTAAATATAATTAGCTCACCAGGTGGGTTATCATCAACAACTAGTGATTATATAAGATTTTATGCTGGTAACACAGCTACATCACAACCTGATTTACATATACAAGGTAGCGGAGCAACAAGAGGTAATATTGGTATAGGGACTACAGACCCAAAAGATACATTACATATTAAAGGTAGTGCTAGTGTTTTAAATTTAGAAGGTAGTGACCACGTTTATATGAATTTTTATCCTGATGGATATTCTGCTGGTAGAAAAGCATGGTTTGGGTTTGGCAATAGTACTGATGATAATATTAGTTTAACAAATCAAACAGTAACAGGTGGTACAGTATTTAAAACTAATGATATAACTAGAATGTTTATATCAGCGTCAGGTAATTCTGGTAATGTTGGTATAGGAACTATAGTACCTACTGAAAAATTAGATGTTAATGGTAGGACGAAAACAACAACAATACAAGTTACATCTGGTGCGACTAATGGATATGTATTAATATCAGATAGTAATGGTGTTGGTAGATGGGGGAAAGCTGCTTCGGATATTTTTACTACAGGTAGTACTAATAATAACGCGATTTATGATATTATAGGTTCACATACTTTAAGTGGTGTATCTGATTATTCGATAATAGCTGGTGGTTATGGTAATACAATTACAGGTAGTACTTATTCTGGTATATTTGCTGGTAGTGGAAACACTATTAGTAGTACATCAAAATTATCGGTAATTGCTGGTGGTAATTTAAATACGATATCAGGTCATACAAATGCTTTTATTGGTGGTGGACAAAATAATTTTATTGATTTTTGTAGTTCTAAAGGTAAAGGTAATACTAATGAAAGTATAATTGGTGGTAGTTTTAATGAGATTGATTCAGCAATAAACTCAAGTATTGTTGGAGGTGGGAATAATTTATTAAATAATTCATCACATGGAGGGCAATCATCAACTATATTAGGTGGTAGTGGTAATACTATGACTAATGGTCATATTTCAACAATGATTGGTGGTAGTGGTAATACATTAGGTGATAGTGCTTGTGCATTATCTTATTCAACGATTATAGGTGGTTATGGGAATAATATATCATCAGTTAATACTGGTGGTTTTAACATGATTGCGAATTCAATAACATCTAGTATTGATGGTCAATATGCTCTTATATTAAATTCTAATATATCAAACATATTTGGTAATTCATATAATTCATCAATTATTGGGGGTAGTGGGAATACGATAACAAGTAGTGATTATGTGATTATTGATGGAGGTAAAAGTAATAATATTGATTCATCAGATTATTCAATAATTGGTGGTGGTTCTAGTAATATAATTATTGATAGTACATATTCAGGTTTATTTGCTGGTAGTGGTAACACAATAACAAATACATCATTTAATTCAGTAATAGCTGGTGGTAGTGGAAATACTGTTAATGGACATAACAACGCATTTATTGGCGGTGGTTCTGATAATACCATACATGAAGGTTGTCCTAGTACTGAATTACCAATTAACGAAGCGATTATTGGTGGTTCTAATAATATAATATCAGCTGCAACAAGTTCAGTTATTTTAGGTGGTTCCGAAAATAGTATTACAAAATATACTCGTTCAGTTACCATTGGTGGTTATCGTAATTCATTTATTGATACAACTTATGATAACCTAATTTATTGTGATGATAATACTGAAGATAATATTATAACTACAGATTCAGTTATAGTTGGTGGTAGAAATAATACAGTTAGTAATAAAGTTTCTAATTCTGTTATATTAGGTGGTTCTGGAAACACTATTACTGGTAATGTTTCAAGTACAGCTTCTTACGGTAATGCTATAATTGGTGGTAAAGCAAATGGAGTAGGTAGCAATATAAAACATAGTATAGTATTAGGTGGCTATAATATAACAGCTACAACATCTGATATGGTTTATGTACCAGATTTAATAATTGATGGATTGATTAGCGTTACTAATTTACAAACAAATGCTAGTGGGCAATTAATAGATGGTGCTTCAGATATTAGACTTAAACAAAATATTAATCAATTACAGAATTCATTATCAATACTTAAAAATCTAAGAGGTGTTTCATTTGAATACACCCAAGAATCTAATATGGGTGGTGGATTACGATATGGATTTATTGCTCAAGAAGTTCAAGAATTTATACCAGATATTGTTAGGTCTAGGGTTAAAGGTGATGGTATGTTATCACTTAGCTATACTGAAATAATACCCTTATTGGTTGAAGCAGTTAAAGAATTATCATCTGGACAGACAACAAACAATACTTATTTAGAAACGCAGTCAATACTTGCTGAAGATAACAATATTGATTTAAATCATAATGGTAGTGTTGAATCAGCAGTTGGTGGTGGGATTAGAGTTATTAATGCTATAGGAATAGATAATCACGCTGAATTAATAACTGATACAGATGGTAATTTCGTTACAAATAATGATTTTAAACCTAATGCGTTAACTATTCCTTTATATACACCAACATCATCTAACGATATAAATGGTAATGATGGTAACATAACAAGAGATGCTGACTATTTATATATTAAGTGCAATAATATTTGGAAAAGAACAAAACTGGAAGAATTTTAATGGGAAACATACTAAATTTCAATTTTAATAAATTAGACCTTAAGTTATCAAATTCTGACTATTGGGATTTCTTTTTGGTAAGTGATGAATACAATACTTGTGGTTATACACCGCAATTTAGTGGGGATTGTTTTGTTGTTTGGTATGATTTCAATAATCCAGCAACTTTTGCCAATAGTCAAATGTCAGCGACATCAATTTATAGTCTTGTTAGTTGGTCTAAAGCCGTTAATACTGGTTATACATTAGACGCATTTGGTATTACTGGTATTGATAATGGATTTTTGACTTTTAATAAAGAAAGTGGCGATACTAAAAATGAAGCTTTGCTAAGTGTTTTAACTGGAAGTACTTTAATAATACCATCTGGAGAAACTAGGTTAAGATTAAATAGAGTTACTGGAACCACTGGTAATTATATATACCCTATTGAAATATTAAATGATACAACTGGATATTATACACAATATTGTGGTGGTTTTCATCAAGGTTATTATAAAATAGATGGAACTACATATGAAGCATTACCAACAAGAGTAAATCAAGCTTGGGCTGCTGAATTTTGGTTATTACCACAAGATTTTTGTACTGGACATACTGGAACTACATTAAATGATGATTTCCCAGATAATAAGGGTATTTTCTTTTATATGGGTACCCGTGCTGAGAATAAATTTTGGAATATTTTTAGTGGTGTTAGCACTGGTTGTACTAGTGGTTGCACAATTCCATCTGGTTGTACTGAACCTCTTAATCCATGGTGTACAGTTACCAAAGAAAATGAAGTTTCAATAATCAATGATGATGGGATTTTAATACCTTTAGACCCACCACAACTACAAATAGATTTGATAACAAATCCATTTTTAATTTATGGTAGAGCAAATAGTAAACCTTACCCTACAGTTAGCGGTAACCCAGAACCAAATGACGTATTTTTTTATGTTAATTCAGTTAGTTCAACTGATGATGAACCATGTACATGTAATAATTGTCATAAATGTTATACAAAAGGTTTTGGTTTAGGTTCTAAAAAAGCTCACGACTATGATGGTAAGGGTTTATTTGTTGTTAAAAAAGATACTGAAATAAGTAACACACAAAATCCTTTTTTAATTTATGGAAGAGCTAGCGGTAATGTTTCAGGTTGTAAATGTAATGCTTGTAGTGGGAGTGGTGATGGTTTAGGTAGTGAAACAGTGTGTTCTTTTACTGGTTTTACAAAAGATAAATTAGAATTAGATTATAATACAGATATTATAGATAACGCATTAGCTTTTAGAATAAAAGATGATGGAAGTATTGGTTATAGATTATTAACTTATACTGGCACTTGTATTACAAGCGCTACTGGAAGTACTTATGTTAGTGGTGTGACCGTAGAAGAAGCGTATTCGCTTTCTGGTATGGTATCAGCAAATACATGGTCCTATATTGTTATTAGATTTGTAACAAATTATTTAGATGATTGCGAATTAGCTATTAAAAAACCTAGAAAGGGTAAATTAATGTTTTATGTGAACGCTAAATTAAAATTTGTGGTTAACGAATTTGATGAAATTGTAGCTAGGAGACTAAATGAATATTATTCAAAACAGATAGGTGTACCATTTAATATTAGTCTTGGTGGTGGTAGTCAGGGATTGTTAGAAAGTCAAACATTTGATGGTTTAGACATGGCTGATAGAGACTTACCAATTGAAAAGAATTTTGCTGGAACGTTTATAGGTGGAATATCACAATTTAAATTTAATATTTGTGATTTAAATTATAACGATATACAAAATACTTATATTTATGAGAAAGAAAGGTACAGTGGCGTGGTAATAATACCTAACAAACCAGCTCCAAGTCATATATATTATGGCAAGTTTAATGGAACAAGTATTACTTCAGCTGAGACAATTAGTAATTTGACACTTAAATACACTGAAAGTGTTGTTAATACTTATGTTACAGTACCAGCGGTAAATGGTTATGGTTATGTGTTGATTCCATCTACATTGACACAACCAAGTGACTTTAGAAACAGTCTTTACGGTTGTACAGGGTTTAATATACCTTATGTGGTGTTACAAGATATAATAATAGTGGATTCTAACGGATTCTCAATAACATATAAAGTATATAGAACATTTAACACAACATTTGGTTCATTGAACATGTGGATGTGTGATTAAAATATAAAAATTATAAAATAAATTATGGCAAATTTTAGCTTTTCTGGTGGTGTTGGTATAATTGGGTTTATATCACCTGTAGATACAAATGATACTTATGCGGTTATTGACCCGATTTATGGTATTGATGGTTTTAGAAACGTTGATACATTATCGGATTTACATTTAATATCGGCTGGAAGAAGAAGAGCTGGAATGGTTGTTGGTGTTGATAATGGTTCAAATTATTATAAATTAAAAGCTGAACCATGGTCTTATGATATATCAGATTGGGAAACGTTTGGAATATTCGCAACTGGTGCTACATTTATTGATAACATATTAACAATCACAAATAATGATGGTACTCAAATATCTTCAATAATTGATGATTTTAGTGGACTTACGGTTAATGGTGTAATAACCGCAACAACCGTTTCTGCCACAACATTTTATGGTGATGGTAGTAAATTAAGTGGTATTGTAACTGATAACTTTTATACAACAGGATTTACATATAATAATAATAATACTTTTGCAATTGAGCGTAATGGTAATTTACCAGTATTAATCGCTAGGATTGATACTATGACTGGGTTAACAGTTAATGGTGATTTAATAACAAATACTATATCAGCAACCACTTATTATAATTTACCTTTAGATATAAGAGTTACAGGTGCAACATATTCAAATAACACATTTACATACACAAACAATGCTAATGGTAGTTTTAATGTGTTATTTAATACTGTTACAGGTTTAACAGTTAATGGTAAGTTAACAGTTACTGGTAATACAATACTTAATTCAACAAGTGCAACAACTTTAAATTTAAGTAATTTACCTATTCAGAATAATTCAGCCACAGATATTCTAGCTAGAAACATATTAACAGGTGAAGTTGAATTTATTCCTGTTAGCGCTATAACACCCGACACAAATACATTCATAACTGGTACATCTTTTTCATCATTAACTAACATACTAACATTAAAAAGAAATGATAATGTTAATGTTACACAAAATATTAATAGTGAGTTTATTAATCAAGGTGTTTTCTATGTATCTAAACCAATTACAACATCAGGTTTATCAGCAACAATAACTGGATTAACACTTAATGGTATTGTATCAACTCATACTGGTTACACACAACAATTATCAGTGGCAACTATGGGTTCTAAAGATAAACCATATCCATGTCCATGGTCAGCAAGAAATGCTGCATTAGATTTAATTGCTTCATCTGGTATAACATCAGCATTAATTATTATTGATAATGGTGATTTTACAGTAGGTTCTCCAACACCATCACAAAATGGTAATACAACAGGTAGTGCACCTAATAGTGTAGTTGTTGCTGATGTGTGTATTAGTAATAGTTATAATACTAACATTGCTTCATTATTACAAAATAAATTAACATATAGAACAAACCCTAATAGTTCATCTATAACTTATATAAATTCAGCTTATAATATATATTTTGCATATCATAGTGATAGCGTTAATGATGCTACATTTGAATGTAATATGTATGGTTTAAATGTTTATCAAGTATATGGTCAAATAAATGGTTGGTTAGCAACATTTATGTTATTAGATAACGCTAGGTCTAAATGTACTTTAGATTTTAATAAATTATATTTACAACAAGCATATAATTTTAACATAAAATCATATGAAAGTCTTAATGTAAACATTAAAGAATGTAAATCAGCCGAAACAACATTTTTAGAATTAAATAATAATAGAGATATAAGTGCTTTAAGCGCTACAACATCAGTATTAAATTTTTATATTGAAAACTTTTATTATGGTTATGGTAAGATACCATATCCTAGTGACCCTACAGATTATTGGACAGGTGCACTTAACATTAATAGACAATTCGCATTAAGAAAAAAAATAATAAATGTTGAATATAAAAATATTGATACAAATATTAATCCTGGTGGGTTATTTTATTTGGGTGCTGGTGGTGCAAGTGGTAATTTCATGAATACAACTATAAACTATAAAATTGGAAGTTTAATTGAAACAGAAAAAGATTTATATGTTGGCTCTTATTTAACTTATTCAACACTTTTATCAATTTTTGGTAGTCAAAATACAGTGTATTATGATAACTCATTTAATTTTGAAGTTGGAAATGCTGTAACTGAAACAGCTTTATTTGGTAGTTATTCAGATTTAGGCAATATTGGTAGTGGAAATACTATATCATTTAAATGTGGAAAACATGTTAAGGTACCTAAAGTTACTTCGCAGTTTAGACTTAAAGAAAATGTGAATGCATCATTTGTTAGCGCTTCAAATTCTGGTGGAGTACCTACTAATGTTGTAATAGACGGTACGTTTATTAATAGAGAAGCTGAAGCATTGGTAAGTGCGTATAACTACACTTATCAACATAGTAAAGTAATTGTTAAAGGTATATATAAAACATATGGTACAGCTGTTCCAGCTATAACATTAAATAATATAAGAGATAAATACGTATCAATACAAGACGCTATTGTTATAAATGATGGTACTGTTGATTCAATTAAAAATGGTGTTTCGGTAAGTCCATTAATTGGGTCAAAACAACAAGCTTTTAGGAATATTTATTTTAAAAATGTAAGAACTAATTCAACAATTGATTCATCAATTAATGAAGTTGGTGAAAATGTTATAATAAATCCTGACATAACTAACTATTTATAATTATGAAAGTAATATACGATAATAATGGTATTGAAATAGCAAAAGATTTGTTAGATTCTATTATAGCAAAAACAAATGATACTTGTAAATATGTATATGTATACGATTCTTATTTGGAAGATGATATCTTAATTAAGAGACCTAATATTGATTGTAATACATTATATGAAACAGAAATGGTTTTAATTGATGATTCTATTTATTTAGAGTTAGAAAAATTAATTAATAATAATGCACCAAATAATAATGAAATATGAGTGTTAGAAGTATAACAGGCGGTACTACAAGTATAAAATATACACAAATAACTGATACATTAGTAGATATAACTGGTGTTACTAATAGTACTTATTTTTATAATAAAGCTGATAGTTTATCTTATTTCAAAGATAATGGTGGTAATATATTTCACACATTTACAGGTAGTTCAACTTCTAATATTTCAACAAGTGGTTCAATATCAGCCACAACTTATCTTAATTTACCAATTGATGTCACAGTAACTGGTGCAACATATTCAAACAATACATTCACTTATACGAATAATACAGGTGGTACATTTAATGTGTTATTTAATACACTTACAGGTTTAACTGTTAATGGTTCAATATCAGCCACAACAATATCTGGTGGTACATTTTATGGTAATGGTAGTAATTTAACTGGTATTATCCCACCATTGTCACAAGGTCAAATCTTTATTGGTGATAATACTAATAGTGCAGCTGCTAGAAACGTAATTGGTGATATTAATATTAATTATACTGGTAATACAACAATACAACCAAATGTTGTTACCTATTCTAAGATACAAAATGTCTCACAAGCAGCTGTATTAGGTAGCACATCAACTACTGGTGGTACTGTTGAAGAGATTGTGATGATAGAAGCGTATATAAACGCTAGTGGTACAACAGCTACATTATTAAGTACAACTGGTAATTGGGATATAAATGGTGTTTATATTGGTACAACAATAACTGGAACAACACAAGGTCAATCACATTATAATAGTGATTATTGGTTTACAGCTATTGATGATAATTCATGGATTAGAATGATAAGAGGATAAATATGTTAAGCTTTAACGGTAAAATATTAAAAGTAACTAGAGATGGATTTGAGAAAAGACATGATTTTGTATCGTCTGGTTCAACATCGTTCTCATATTGTGGTGTTGCACCACTTAATTCTAGTGAATCTGATTCAGTTTGGTATATAACAAGAGTCCAAATAGCTCAAGATGGTACAGTTGATAATAAAACAGCATCAAATGTGGCTTGGACAAATAGATTAACAACAACATATTCATAATTAAAAATATATGGCAGTTAGATATGCAGTAGCAAGTGGAAATTGGAGTACGGGTAGTACATGGAATGGTGGTACTTTACCAACATCTAGTGATGATGTATTTTCAAATAACTTTAATGTTACAATAGACCAAGATATCACAGTATTAAGCATCTCCACAGCCGCTTCAACACCTGCTGTTGCTGGTGGCGCATTTAGTGCAACAACAAGTAGAACTATAAATGCTAATATTAATGGAGGAACGACAAATTGTTTAACTACAAATAATTCTTCCCCAATAACTATCACTATTAATGGTAATGTTACTGGTAACTTAACAGGAACTAATAATTATGCTTTGGTTCATAATGGAACAGGAACTGTTACTGTATCAGGAACATGTAGTTTACCAACTAGTGGAGGTGCCCCAATATATAATAGTTCAACTGGAATTATTAATATAATAGGTAATATTACAACTGGAAATAATAGTGGATTAGGTAATAAATGTGTTACAAACGCATCTACTGGTACCATTAGTATTAGTGGAACTGTTAATGGAGGTGCTGGTACGTCTAATATTGGTGTTTTAAATTCATCTACTGGAACTATTAATGTAATTGGGAATGTACTTGGCGGTGCTGGTTCATTAGGTCATGGAATCCATAATAATGGAGCTGGAAACGTTAACGTAACTGGTAATATAACTGGTGGTACTGTTGGTTCTGCTTATGGTATTCAAAATCAAATAAATGGTACTGTAATTATAAATGGAAATGTAACTGGCGGTATCGGTGGTGTATGTAGGGGTGTGGTAAATCAATTAAACGGAACTATTACTGTAACTGGAATTGTTACTGGTGGGGCTGGTGATGTAGGATTACTTAATATCGCTACTGGTACAATAACAATAACTGGTACAACTGTTTCTGGTCTAAATTCTGCTGTAAGTAATGGTAGTACTGGTCCAATAACGATTAACGGAAATCAAATAGCTTCTGGAAATACTGGCGTTTACGCTATTTCAAACGGTTCAGCTGGTGTACTTACTATAAATGGTGATATTTTAGGTGCTTTAGCTACATCACCGTCATTAGCTTATGTAGTTAATAATGCTTCAACAGGTATTGTTAATATAAATGGTTCGGTAATACAAAGAAGTATTGGACCATCTGGAAGTGTTGGTATTGTTACCAATTCATCAACTGGCACAATAAATGTAAGTGGTAATGTTGGTGGCGGTTCAATAGGAAATAGTATTGCAATAAATAACGCATCAACAGGTACAATAAATGTAATTGGAAGTATAAGCGGTGGAACAAATGCAACAACTACACCAGCAATATATTCAACAACAGCTGGTGTTATAAATGTAAGTGGTGAAACTGCATCTGGTTTATATCCAGCATTATATTCAACAAGTACAACAGCAATAAATAGATTAAAAGGTAATATTAAATCATTTAATGGTTTATTACCATTTATTGCTTGGAAGATAAATTGTGACCCATTATCAGCACAAACAATTACATTACAAGATACAAATAATACAGATAGAATATTTGGTACATCAAATGTATCTAATGGAGCACCATTACCAGCAAATGTTAGAAGTGGTATTGTTTATGGTTCAATAAATGAATTTACTGGTACGACTATAATGGCAACACCAGATAATGTAAGAAAAGGTGTATTAACAGATAATACTATAGGGACTGGACAATTAACAGCTGAAGATTTCTTAAATGCAATTTCAACTGGTACTGACCCATTATCAATAAGATTACAAAATGTGTCAACAGTGCAATCCACTGGTGACCAAATATCAAATTATTAAAATATATAGAATATGGCAGTAGTATATGCGGTAGTAAATGGAAATTGGGGTACAGGTACAACATGGAATACAGGTACAGTACCAACAGCGGCTGATGATGTTTATTTAAATAATAAAGCTGTTACATTGGATGTAGATGTTACAATTGCAAATTTATATATGATAGCCACAACAGGTGTGGTTGTTGGTGGTACATTAACATCAACGACTACTAGGTCATTAACTTGTAATACAATTTATCCGTATTCTACTAGTACAACTATTTATCATGCTGGTTTGGCAGGTACAACATTAACTATTACAGCTAATTTAGTTGGAAGCACCTTTAATAGTGGTGGTACTAGTGGTGTGTTGCAATTAGGTGCTGGTAATATTATTTTTAATGGTAATATAACGATGACAAATGGTCACCCAAATGCAGGTGCTTATTTAAACGGTAGTGGTTTATTCACATTAAATGGAAATGCAAATGGAAGTAATTATTATGCTTTAAATATTTTAGGTACAAGTAGAGCGGTAATAAATGGTACAGTAGGAACAACAGCAGCAGCAGGAACAGCCGTGATTGTTAATAGTACATCAGTAAGTGCGTTAACAATTAATGGGGTTTGTATTGCAGGTAGTAGTGCAGGAATTCAAAATAATAATGTAGGGACAGTAACAATTAATGGTAATCAAATAGCAAGTGGTACTACAGGTGTTTATGGTATTTTAAATTCTTCATCTGGTATTATAAATATAAATGGAGATTGTTTAGGTTCATTATCTGGCACCCCATCAACCGCATTAATAGTTAATAATGCTTCAACAGGTATTGTTAATATAAATGGTTCGGTAATACAAAGAAGTATTGGTCCATCTGCATCTATTGGTATTGTTAATAACGCTTCAACTGGAACAATAAATATAAATGGTAATGTTGGTGGTGGTACAGTAGCAAGTAGTATTGGAGTGTCAAATTCATCAACAGGTACAATAAATGTAACTGGAAGTGTTAGTGGCGGTACAAACGCAACAATGACTCCAGCAATATATTCAACAACTGCTGGTATTATAACAGTAACTGGAAATACTATATCAGGATTACATCCAGCAATATATTCAACAAGTACAACTGCTATTCATAGATTATATGGTAATTTGGTATCAGCTAATGGTATATTTCCAATATATGGATTAACTACACCATTAAGTATTAGGATTTCACCATCAGTAGCACAAACAATAACATTACAAGATTCATCTAATGTTAATAGAGCTTTTGATACATCAACTACAACAACTGGTTTACCAGCAGCTTCAAATGTTAGAAGAGGTACAGCATATGGTAATATTAATCAATATACTGGTACAATGTATGTACCAACACCAGATAATGTAAGAAAAAGTGTATTAACTGATAATACTGTTGGTACTGCTGATTTAAGTGTTAGTAGTTTAATAGATACATTAACAGGTTCAACAAATCCTATGGCAGTTAGATTAAGAAATGTATCAACAGCACAAATTACTGGTTCACAAATATCAGGATTATTAAATAATCCATAAACAGATTATTAAGATATTTATTAATAAAAAAGATATATAATATAAATAGAAGATGCCTACACCAACTAAAAATATTAATGCTGAAAAGATACAAGGTAATTTAAGTATTACTAGCGTATCAGCAACAACAATAAGTGCTGCAACATATTATAATTCACCTGTAACAACTGGTGTTACAATAAGTAATGGTGTTGTTGCTTTTAATAGAGTTGATTCGCAATCAGCCTATACTGTTACATATAGTGGTGTTAATTTAAGTGTTGTATCTGATAATGTTAATAAAGTAATTACATTTAGTGCAACAACTGGTCCACAATCAAATAAAATATATGTTGATTCAACATATGGTGCGGATGTTGTTGGTAATGGTGATGTGACTAAACCTTTTTTAACGGTTGAATACGCATTATCTAATACAACAAATACAGGTTTATTTACTGGTGGTACAACAAATACAACTACAACTATATCAGGTATTTCTGATACACATAATGCTATTTTAAAAGTAGGCCAATATGTAACTGGTGCAGGTATACCATTTGGAACAATTATAGTTGCTAAAGGTAATCAAGGTTTAAACGTTAATACAATAACAATATCTAAACCAGCGACAGCAACAGCTTCAAATGTTTCATTAACATGGTGGACAGTTTATGAAGTTATATTGAGTGGTATATTTAATGCGACTAGTAATTGGACTAAACAAGGTATGTATGTTAATTCAGGCAATGCCACAATTTATTTTGGTAACTTATCTTTATTTGATGGTACTACTGTTTTTGTAATACCACATAAGATATTAGGAAGGGGTAGTTTTTTTGGAACACATGTGTCATCTAGGTTTATTAACCTTAGTGGTACTCAGAATATTGGGTTTAATTTTTATGCTTCTTTTGGTAGTATAGAAACGATATCAACTGTATATGCTATAACAACTAGTTTTGGTACAAATGAAAACTATGTTCAGATTGAAGGTGGTTTTATAAATGCCAGATTTGGATTTGTAGCAACAATAAATGGGTTCTCACATAGAATTAGTTTTGATAGTTATGGGTTATTAGGTGGTATTGTAATGGCAAATGGTACAACATCAACAACCGCAGCAATTAATACAATATCAGGTGCTCATACAACACCAGCAGCAATAACTGTGTTAAATTCTGGTAATTACGCCAACTCAACTGGTTCTTATAATGGTTCAACTAACTGGAGTAGTTATTCTGTACATAAGGGTGGAAAATTAAATGGTAACACACATACTATAGCTAATTCTAATATTGAGTTTAATAATTGGTCTAGTGGTAGTTTAACAATAAATGGTAGTAGTGTACTTACTTTTACTAGTGGATGGGGTGGTAATATAACAATAGCTTCAACAGCTACTTTATTTTTATATGGTAATTGTGGTAACGTTACTTTAACAATCCCAGCTGGTTCAACAGCTATTAATTATGGTACATTATCAGGTGGCGACTCAGGTATTAGTGGTGCTGGTAAATTTATTAATAATGGTGTTTTTACATCTAACACTATAAAGTTTGCAGGTACTATTGAAAATTATGGTAATATAACAGCCAATGACATAGAATTTACTGGTAATAACTGGGCTGTAACAAATTTCGGTCAGATATACTTAAGTGCATATGGTATAATGATGCAAACATATACTGGTAAATTCATAAATAGAGGTAGGATTGAAAGTGTTGGTGCATTTACAAATAACACTGCAATGATTTTATTAAATCAGACTGGTGCTACATTTGAGAATTATGGTGAAATTATTAGTAATGATACTGATATCACAGACGCTTTAATTACTAAAACAGCTGGAATATTAAAACTATTTCCTGGTTCTAGATTAAAAGTATCAAACACTAAATCACCTATAAGATGTACTACAACTGGTTCAACAAGTAGAGATATTTACATGTTTAATTGTATAACAAATTGTGATGGTTCAACTTATGGATTGGGATTTGCGTTTGATGGGTCTAGTTATGTACCAAATGATTTGGTTGGTGGAACAAAATACGAAAATATAAATTATTAACATATGGAAACATTTAAACAGATTGTATATAGAGAAGATGATAATGCTCTAATGATTATACCAACAAATGATGAGATTCAAATAATCCCAAGATTTGTTAGTGAATTATCATTTGAACAACAACAAAAATTTGAAGAATTAAAAGCATTATGTTTAACAAAAATTGACTCATTAAAGTATGTTGTACATTATGTTGAATCAGATATATTAAACTTACAATCAGATGAAGATAAAACTGTTGAATTGGTTATTTCTACATTATCTGATAGTGAAAAAATAATAATTAGTGAAGTTGGTGCAATTTGTACAGAACTTTTAAATACTTAATAATATATGCCAATAATATACACAAAAACTGACCAAGGTATTACTTATACTGTAGGAACTGGTTCACCAACACATACTGGTGCTACTGGTGATTCCTATGTTGACACAAGTGGTGGTACTAAATATAGTTATCTTAATTCTGCATGGAAAACCAATATTATTGGTTCTGGTTCAACAGGACAATTAATGTATTGGGGTAGTGATGGTTCATTAACTGGTAGCACAAACTTATCATTTAACGATGCTAATAATAGAATTACATTAGTTGGTAGTATGTCAGCATCTACTATGTCAGCAACAACATTTTTTGGTGATGGTAGTAGATTAACGAATGTATCATTATTTAAATTGGTTAGACATGATTTTACATCAACTGGTGCAACACCATATTCATATTGTGGAACAGCTGTTGCTGGTACACCAGAATCAGGTGCGACATGGCAAATAAAACGAATTGCGGTTTCATTAGATGGAACAACAGTTATTAACACAGCAACAAATGCTGCTTGGACAAATAGATATAGTGCAACATACATATAATAATATAAAATAAAAAAATATAAAATATGATAGATTACAAATATTCATTTGTTATTACAGAAATTGAGAATAATAAATACGCATTGGTTATGTCATGTTGGTACAATAATGATGATAGTAGAATTGATGTTAAAAGTGATTCACAAATAAACTTAACATTGGACCAATGTTTTGAACTATCTAAAGGATTTATAATAGCAGAATAATTATGGCTAATAAATTTGCAATTAGTCCTGGCAATTGGAGTTCAGGTGGAACTTGGAATGATGGTGTGGTACCAGTATCTGGTGATGATGTATACGCTAATGGTTTTACAATTACTTTAGACCAAGATATAAATGTAGGTAGTTTAAGAAATACAACACCACCAGTTTATCTACCAAATATGGCTATACCATTAATGACAAGTAATACATTACCAAGTGGAACAGGTACTGTATTTGCAGGACAAAATCCAACAACTGCATTTCAAGCATTTGACCAAAATTCTACAACTTCTTGGACATCAACTGATTTTTCAAATTGTACTGTTGGTTATCAGTTTACAAGTGGTAAAATTATTAAGATATATTATTTAGATAGAATTAATGAAAATGGTAGACCAAATACTTGGACATTTCAAGGTAGTATGGATGGGACAACATATATTAATTTAGATATTGTTTCGGCAAATGCAGGGACAACAGGATATTTAAGCGGAGTTTTATCAAATACCACAGGGTTTACTTATTACAGAATAAATATAAGTGCGGCTGTTAATACTGGTTATGCAGTTGTTAGAGGATTAGAAATGACTGAATTTACAGGTGCCACTTATGGTAGTGCTGCTGGAGGTACCTTTGCAATAACAACAGGTAGAACTGTTACATTAACTGCTGATGGTGGTTTATATGGTTCAAGTAATAGTACTGGTGTAATATCTGTTAATGCCAATTCACCAAGTATTGTGAACATAACTTCAACAACAAATAAATTAACAAATAATACTTGGGCGAGTGCGAATGGTATTAGAGCTATACAGACAAATGGTACTGGAACAGTAAATGTTGTAGGTGATTTATTTCAACCAACATCAGTAAGTTATGCTTTAGGTAATTTATATATTAATGGTAACGGCACAGTTAATTATAGTGGAAATTCTTATTCACCACCAGTAGGTTCCGCAGCTGGTGGTGGTATATATGTTAACGTAAATAACGTAACTCTTAATATAACAGGTAATTTATATGGTAGTGATTATGCTACAGTTAATGCTTATGGTTTATATAATATTGGAACTGGTAATATTATTAATATAAGTGGTTCAACAATTGGTAGATTATCACCAGCGATAGGTAATACAAGTACAAGTAGTTTATTTATTAATGGACCTATTAGCGCATCAACAAATTCAAACGCAATACTTAATAGTAGTACAGGTTTATTAAGTATAACTGGTCCAGTTATAAATACTTCAACTGTGATGGCTATAATAACCAATAAGATTAGATTTTATTCAGGTGTAACAGCACAATGGACAGTTCAAGATACAACAAATTCTAATATTACATTATCATCAATTAGTTCTAGTGGTGTTACTATTGGTTTACCATTATCTGGTGATGTTAGATATCTTACAACATATGGTCAAAATAATGAATATGTTGGTAGTTTAAGAGTACCATCAGTTGATAATGTTAGAAAAGGTGTTCAAACAGATTTTACTGTAGGTACAGCTGATTTAACAGCTAATGATATATTTAGTGCTATAACAACATCATCTAATTCAGTTGCTGTTAGATTACGAAATGTGTCAACAGTACAATCAGCTGGTGACCAAATAGCGTCATTAAGTTAAAAATAATAAATATAAATTAAAATGATATATAATGGCAACTAGATTTGCAATTGGTAGTGGTATTTGGAGTTCAGGTGGGACTTGGGATAATGGTGTTGGGCCAGTAGCTGGTGATGATATATATGCTAATGGTTATACAGTTACAATTAACCAAAATATAAATTTTGCGACATTAAGTAATTCGACTACACCAGTTTATCTTCCTGATAAATCAACACCTAAAATGATAACTAATAGTTCACCAAGTGGTAGAGCTATAGCATCAATCGATACTAACAATGCTTATAAAGCTTTTGACGAAACTAGTGGTACAATTTGGTCTACAACATCAAACCCTAATTGGTTAGGTTATGTATTTCCAACACCAAAAACTATTAAGAGGTATTATCTTAATTTTGGCGGTAGACCGTCAACTTCATGGACATTTGATGGTAGTAATGATGGTACAATTTGGTCAACGATACATAGTGTTACAGGAAATTCTAGTGGTACTTATTTAAGTAGTGGATTAACTAATACAACAGGATTTACTTATTATAGAATTAATAGTTTGGTATCACAAACACCTGGAATAAATTATATTGATACGTTTGAAATGACTGAAAACACTACAGGAACCACTTATGGCGTTACTGGTGGTGGTTCGTATATAGTACCTGCAACATTATCAGGCACAACAACTATAAACTCAAGTGGTGCTGGTCTTATTTGCAATGCATCTATTAATGTTATTACAATAAATGCAACATCAGGTAATACTGTTAATTTCACTAAAGATGTTGGTAATGGTATCTATATCATTGGACCAGCTATGGTTGGTGGTAACACAACAGCTTCAGGTATTAGAGTCGCTGGTACTGCAACTGTTAATTATATTGGTGATTTATATGGTGATGATACTGGTACTTGGTATAGTAACGCTGGTGATATTAATATAGCGGCAGCTGCAACTTTTAATTTATATGGTAATATATTTACACCAAGAGGTAACCCATCTACCGCTCATTATGTTTTAAACTCAAGTGTTAATGGTGCAACAATTAATATAGTTGGTAGTGTGTATGGTACTTCAACAAATCCAACACTTTGTCAAGGTGTTTATAATTCAACTAATTCAACTGTAAATATAATAGGTAATGTGGTTGGTAATCTTGGTTATGCTGTTAACAACGTAGGTACAGGTGCATTAAATGTTCAAGGTGTTGTACAATCAACATCATTATCAACATTAGCTGCTATTATTTCAACAAGTACTGGTTTAGTTACCTTATCAGGTCCAGTTATAAACACAAATAACACAATGGCTGTATATGCGTCTAGATTAAGATTTTATTCTGGTACAACACAACAATGGAGATTTCAAGATACTGCAAATGCGACAAGGGTATTATATCAATCAGGATATACTGGAACAACAATTGGTTTACCTGTATCAACAGATGTTAGAAATAATACAGTATATGGTCAATATAATGAATTAAGAGGTACATTAATAGTACCATCACCTTCAGATGTTAGAATAAATGTATTAACTGATAATACTGTAGGTACAGGACAATTAACTGCTGAAGATTTCTTAAACGCAATAACTGCATCGACAAACTCAATAGCTGTAAGATTAAAAAATATATCTACAACACAAACAATGGGTGACCAATTAGCAGCTTTAAGTGGTAGAACTTAAAAATAATTATTTAAGATATAATAGAATCACATTAAAATTAATTAATGTGATTTTTTTATTATATTTATATTTTATAAATTTTAAGTATATTTTATTATGAACACTTTTAAATATAACTATAAAACAACATTACCAAAACAAGCTAATGCACCTTCAGTAACTATTGATGGTGCATTATTTTTGGAATATACTGTATCTTTTTACGTAAAGAGAGAAGATGGTCATTTATTAATAAAAAAAACAATATGTAGAACTGGTGAAACAGTTTATGCTAATTCGCATCAATGGTATGATGATTGGTACATAACAATACATTTAGGTGAAACTTTAATATCACATGATATATTTAATCCAACAGGTAAAGTTGTTTTTATTAAAATGGATGCTTACGCTTTAGGAGATAACATTGCTTGGATACCATATGTTGAAGAATTTAGGAAAAAACATAATTGCACCGTAATTTGTTCAACATTTTTTAATGATTTATTTGTTAAGGTATATCCAGATATATTATTTGTTAATCCTAATACCAACATAGATAATGTATATGCTCAATATTATATTGGTGCAACAAATGAAGAAAATTCATTGATATCACCAATAAAAGTTAATGAACACCCTCTACAGTTTGTTGCTTCAAATACATTGGGTTTAACCAATACAGAATTAAGACCAAAATTAGAATCTCAATTTAAAAAATTAAATAATAACAAAAAATATATTTGTATTTCTGAATACGCTAGTGGAATAAAGAAACAATGGAACTTTGAAAATGGGTGGCAAATAATTGTTGATTATTTGGTTTCTTATGGTTATGATGTTATTGTGATTTCTAAAGAGCCAACAAATTTAAATAATGTAATTGATTTAACTGGTGATAAATCAATATCTGAAAGGGCCAATATGTTATTAAATGCTGATTTTTTTATTGGTGTTAGTTCTGGGTTATCTTGGTTAGCTTGGGCTGTTGGTACGCATGTTATAATGATAAGCGATGTTACACCATTAAGTCATGAGTTTAAGACAAATATATCTAGATTATCAGCAAATAAGTATTTAGATAGAGTTGATTTTAATCCAGTTTTAATAACAACAGCAGAAGACGTAATAATTAAAATAAATAATATCATTTATTAAATATTATTCATTTTAAATATATTTATCGTTAACACAATTTACTAATAATTACCATTGTATTTATATAAAAACACAAACTATGAATAACAACCTAATACTAAGAATCCTTAACAGTCCATATAATGATATCACCAAAAGTAGTGTGTTAAGTCAAGCTGATGTAGATAACAACTTTATATATTTAAAGGGTGATTTAATCTATGCAGCCACCACATCTGGGAGCACAACTTACTTACATAAATATAATGGGGAAACCATATCATTTTTAGGTGGTAGTGGTGGTGGTTCTATATTTACTGGCGGTACAGTAACAGGACCTACTAATTTTACTAATGGAGTAACAACTAATACAATATCTGCAACAACATATTATAATTTACCTTTAGACGTTTTTGTAACTGGTGGAACATATTCAGGTGGTGGTATTACATTTAAAAATAATAGTGGAGGTACTTTTAATGTTTCAGGATTTACAACATCCTTTTCAGGAGGGTCAGGTAATTGTATTACTGATTTGTATGTAACAAATATACACGGATGTTCCCCAATAACAATACATGATAGTGTTAAATCGGTTGGGTCGTCAGCAACTGGAACAACATCATTTGCTTTTGGTCTTAATGTTAGTGCCGAGGGAAATTATTCACATGCTGAAGGTGAAGAAACAATCGCTAGTGGTGATACTTCACACGCTGAAGGTAATAATACATTATCTATCGGATATGGTTCACATGCTGAAGGTGGTGGAACAACAACAATAGGTTACAGGTCACATTCTGAAGGTTATTTGACAACCGCTATTGGTGATAATTCTCATTCTGAAGGTGGTATTACAACAACCATTCGTATATATTCACATGCTGAAGGTGTTAAGACACAAGCTAGAGGTGAAGCGTCACACTCTGAAGGTGTTCAAACAGCTGCTATTGGTAATGGTTCGCATGCAGAAGGTGGTTATTGTGATGTTGGTAGTAATATATATTATTCTGGTGGAACTGCAATTGGTGATGGTTCTCATGCAGAAGGTAGAGAAACAACTTCTTTTGGTAATTTTTCACATGCTGAAGGGTATTTATCAAAATCTGGATGGAGAGGATTTACAGTTGATAATTATTCATCAGGTATTATCACATTAACTGGTTATGGTGATTTAAGTAGTGCGTTTTACGCTGGTGGTGGTTTTATAAAAGATTCTAATGCCACACCAAAGTATTATTCAGCATCAACATGGAATGACCCTAATTTTGAGATATATTTATCAGGTAATCCAATTAATTATTTTCCTAGTTTTATTGCCGATACTGATAATTTATATAATCCGTTAGCTGACTATTTTAACGGTGATAATTCACACGCTGAAGGTGGTAATACAAGCGCAATAGATAGAGCTTCTCATTCTGAAGGTTCTGCAACAACAGCTTTTGGTCAAGCATCTCATAGTGAAGGAAATGGTACTTTGGCTTATGGTGATAGTTCACATGCTGAAGGTTTAAGTACAACAACTATTGGTTATAATTCTCACGCTGAAGGTGGTGGCTCAATATCAATTGGTGATTATTCACATTCTGAAGGTGGTGCTACCAATGCTATTGGTATATATTCGCACTCTGAAGGTCAAAATACAACTGCCGTTGGTAATTACAGCCATTCTGAAGGTGATAATACAAAAGCTATCGGTATACATTCGCACTCTGAAGGTATTGAAACAACTTCTATTGGTATTGGTTCTCATTCAGAGGGTTATAAATCAACATCATTAGGTAATTACTCATTTGTGCATGGTACAGGTAGTACGGCTTCTGCATCTACGTCAATAGTATTAGGTAATAATATTACAGGTACATCTGCAAATACTGTTTATGTTTCCAATTTCAATATTAAAACATTAGGTAGTGGTACTTCAGTTAATAACTTAGGTATTGATGTTAATGGTAATGTAGTTACTGGAACATCAGGTGGTGGTGTATCTATAACACCTTATAATAATGTTGGTAGTGCGACTACGATTTCATGGAATGTTAGTGGTGTTAGTACTAATTACGAAGTAACATTAACAGGTACATCAACACTTAATTTAACTAATGTTAGAAATGGTGAATATGGTACCATTATAGTTAAACAAGATGGTGTTGGAAGTAGAACACTTTCATTCGGTACTGTAAATGGTGGTTCTGTAACACATAAAGTGGTTAATGGTGGTGCTGGTGTTCCTACATTAACATCAAACGCTAGTGCTATAGATTTATTGTCGTTTACATATAATGGAACATTTATGTTCTGGACAGTTGGTAATGATTATAATTAATTATGAGTAGAGCCATATTTAGTGCAAATAATAAAGTAGGTCAAATATTTTCATTTCAAACTAATGTCACTAGTGGAAGTACTTTTGACCCAACTATTACATTTGTTAGTGGAAGCGATAGAGTTAGTTGGGATTTAGGTAATGGTAAGTTGGTTGCTGGAAATAGTTTAAGTTATATATTTACAGGTGATACTGGTACAACTAAGACTATAAAGTTAAAAACCAATAGACTTAGTAAATTGAAAGAATTTCAAGCCGATACTGATAGTATAATTGGTAGATTAGATATGTCTAAATGGTCTAATTTAGGTAATATAGTATCGCTATACTCTAACCCTAATTTAACAGGTGTGACACATACTTATTCAGAACAAACATTTTCATTTCCAATGGGTTATTCAGTATATAGTTGTAATTTAACTGGAAATCATGATATGTCAATGTTCCCTAATTTAGGAAATGCGCTTTATATTTATAGCAATATTAATTTAACTGGCATAACACATACAGCATCAACTCAAATATTTAGAAGATATTACGCATATAGTTGTAATTTATCTGGAAATCATGATATGTCAATGTTAACTAATTTGGGCGGTGCTTTTCAGATTAATAGTAATAGTGGTTTAACTGGGATAATACATACAGCATCAACTCAAACATTTACACAATATTATGCATCCAATTGTAATTTAGATTACGTTAATTTTAAACCATTATCTGGCGCAACTTTTAAAAACTGTATTATAAATTTAAACGGTAATAATATGATATCATCCGATGTTAATCATATATTAGACGATTTTAAAACAATAACAGTGGCAAATTCAACTAGATGGTCTGGTGTTACGTTAAATATTGGTGGTACAAATCAAGACCCTGATACATCAAGCGGAGGTTACAATGGGTTAGCCGCAATAACAACACTAACAGGTTCACCTTACAGTTGGTCAATAACTTATTAATAATATATAATTATGGTTTGGAGATTTATATACGATACTGAAAAAGTATACGACTTATTTGAAACAAGTGATATAACACTTACAACTAAAAATGTATTTGATGGTAACACCATTGATGAGTGCTTTAATAAAATAGATGAGTTAAAAATTTATTGTGTTTACCCATTAAATGATACACAAGATATTATTTTTAGTGGTGGAGCTAGAACAATAGTTAATACTAAACTATTTATATAATAATAACATTAAATAATTTAACTATATGGAATTCTTTATAAATAAGAACGCTACTTTAAATAAGCTAAAACTTGAACTAATTAAAGACGGAAGAAACGATTTTAATAAGTTTCATGAAAAAATACAAAATGCTAATGTAACTTTTACTATGACAGATACAGTTACTGGTGTTAAAAAGATTGCATGTAAACAAGCTAGTGTTGAAGAAGTATTACCTAACAACAATTGTTTATGTGAAGAATTTTATTTAACATATCAGTTTACAACAAAAGATACCTCTGTAGCTGGTAGATATGTTGGTAAATTTGAAATAGATTTTTTAGATGGTTCTGGAACACTTATCGTTCCAATAAGAGAAGAGCTGTTCATTAATGTCCTAGAAGGTTCAATAAAGAAATAATTCATTTGACTTTATAAAAATAAAAAAGTAAGTTTGTACGTTACAAACTTAAAAATAAATTTTGCCTTATCTATTGTTTAATTAATATTTGTTTTGTACATTTGTGAAAAATAGTACATTATGAGCCAAGAAAAAACATCAGTAAGTAGTAAAAGAATAGAGGAATTTTTAGAGGGTTCGGACCCTCAAAAATATATCGTAGCAGTTGAAGCTTCATTCAATGAACCTACCGTAACTCTTGTTATTAACGACCCAGAATCTGGCAAATACCAAGAAGACCATAAATTTAAACCTTTCTTATGGTTTAAAGAAGATATTACAAGCGTAATATATAATGGTAATAGAAAAAAAATACTAGAAGCTGGTACTAAATATGGTGTTAGACTTAAAAAACTAAGAACAGCTGATAGTAATGGCTTTTCACCATCCCGTATGGAAAATGGTTATAAATATATCGCCATTTGTACCAAATCTTATAATAGCCTCATAAATTATTTCAAAGAAGGCGGTATTGATGTATTCAAAGAAGAATATAGAACCAATTTCGTAATGTTTAGTCCAGTTGAACAATTTATGATTCAAACTGGTAAACGACTATTTAAAGGTATTGATGATTATGATGGGCTGCACAGATTTCAATTTGACTTAGAAACAGAAGGATTATTCGCCAGTAAAAATGGTATCTTTCAAATAGGTGTTCGTGACAATAGAGGTATGGATTATCTATTGGAAAATGATGGAGAGAATTATCAAGAAAAACGCGATTCTGAAAGAATCATGATTGAAAAATTCTTTAAGATAATAGATATCGTTAAACCAGATATAATTGCTGGATATAACTCTGAAAACTTTGACTGGCCTTTCATATTTGAGCGTGCTGAGCGTTTATCCATACCAATCACAGAATTAGCCGTAACATTAAATAGACTGCATAAAATCAAACGAAAACAAGCTACAGTTAAGTTTGGTGGAGAAACAGAAACATACTTACAAACAAGTATGTATGGTTATACCATTATTGATATTTCACATGCTGTTCGTAGAGCAATGGCGATAAACTCTGAGATTAAAGCTTGGGGATTAAAATATATAACACAATACTCTGAAATAGCTAAACCTAATAGGGTTTATGTTCCTGGTGATAAGATAAACTCTACATGGGCTGATAAGATTAATAAATACGCTTTTAATGATACAAATGGTGATTGGTATATGATTACTGATAATAAACCATTAAAAGAAGGTTATGAAATAAAAGGTGGTGATTATATTGTTCAAAGATACTTGTCAGACGATTTATGGGAAACAGAGCAAATTGATAATATATTTAATCAAGCAAGTTTCCTTATTGGTAAAATGTTACCAACAACATATCAACGCTCATCAACAATGGGTACCGCTGGTCAATGGAAACTAATAATGGCTGCATGGTCATATGAAAATGGTTTAGCAATTCCAGAAACTCAAAAGAAGCGTGATTTTACTGGTGGTTTATCTCGTTTGTTAGAAGTAGGTTATGCTAGAAATGTTGTTAAACTAGATTTTGCCGCACTTTATCCTAAAATTCAATTAACACATAAAATATTCCCAGATTTAGATATTACTGGAATGATGGAAGGTACTCTTACTTATATAGTGGATACTCGTGACCATTATAAGTTCTTAACTGGTAAAGAGAAAAAAACATATAAAGATTTAGAAAAGAAATTAAAAGCAGAAAAAGATAATTTATCTAAAGAAGAAATTTCTCAATTAAAAAAAGAGATTGATGAACATAAAGCTTTAGCTAACTTATATGATAAAAAACAATTACCACTTAAGATTCTTGCTAACTCATGGTTTGGTTCGTACGGTGCACCTTATATCTTTAACTGGGGTGATACAGATTCAGCTGAAGAAACAACTTGTAGAGGTAGACAATATTTAAGACTTATGGTTAGCCATTTCACCGAAAAACATGGATTTAGAGCATTGGTTGGAGATTCAGTTACTTATGACACACCAGTTTATATTAGATATTCTGATGGTACTTTGGACATTAAACCTATTTGTGATTTATTTAATGATGATTCGGAATTTATTGATTTAGATGGATTAAGAGATTATGAAGCTAAACCATTTGAAGTTTTGACTGTAAATGGTTGGAAAAATATAAACTATGTTTATAGACATGGTACAGATAAAAAAATACATAGAATAACAACTAAAGACAGATTAGTTAATGTAACTGAAGACCATTCTTTATTTCAAAATGGTATTAAAATAAAACCATCAACACTAAATAGAGGTAATTCTATAGATGTTTATAATAAATTAGATAAGTTTGATTCTTTATCTAGTTTATCTGAAGACCAAGCTTGGTTATACGGTTTCTTTTTAGGTGACGGTTCAGCTAATTGTTCCGATAGGAAATGTAAATACGTATCTAAAAAAACTGGCGAAACAAATATAAATAAAGGTAAAAGAAGTGATTGGAAGATTTCTAATTCTAGATTAGACGTTTTAGAAAAATTAAAACTAATACTAGAAAAAGAATTTGGGTTGGTTGGTATTATTAAGGACCATATGAAATCATCTGGTGTTTATAATTTAGTTGTCCATAAAACAGAATTTACTAATAGTTTTTGTAATGATTTCTATACATCATATAGAGAAAAGAAAGTACCTAGTTTTATACTAAATTCAAATGATACTATTAAAAAAGTTTTTTTAAATGGTGTTTGCGCTTCAGATGGTTATGGAGATGATTTAGACAATTGTTCTAGTATTGGAATGAAATCGCAAGTTGCAATGGCTGGTTTATCTATATTATTTAACGAATTAAATATAGAATATAAGATAATCACTAGAAAAGATAAACAAAATTTTATAACGTTTAGTTTAAAAAATGACAATAGAAATAATTCTAGTTTTACAAATAAAACAAAAAAGAAAACAAATGAAGTTTGGAAAAATGAAGTAATCATTAATAATGATAAAAACAATTTTGTTTATGATATATCAACAGAGGACGGTACATTCATTGGTGGTATTGGATTGATTAACTTAAAGAATACTGATGGATTCAACTTTGCATTTCCAGATAATATTGATAATATAAAATACCTTGCCAAAGGTTCTCATTGGAAAACTAGTGGTGATGGTGGAAAAGAATTAGTTGGATTGGATGCAGTATTAGCCGAATTCAATGAAAACTATATGGAAGGTCGTATGGGGTTAGATATTGATGATATTTGTAATTCAACAATCAACTTTGCTCGTAAAAATTACGCTAATGATATTGGCGGTAAAATTAAACTTGTTGGTAACTCTGTTAAATCTAAAAAAATGTCAGTTTATATTGAAGAATTTTTAGGTAAAGCTATTCGTATGTTATTAGATGGTGATGGTTATTCATTTGTTAAGTATTATCATGAATATGTTGATAAGATTTATAATTATCAAATACCATTAGTTAAAATTGCATCTAAAGCTAAGGTTAAACTATCAATTTCTGATTATAAAAAGAAAGCAACACAAAAAAATAAAGCTGGTAACCCTATGCCTAAACAAGCACATATGGAATTGGCAATGAAAGATAACATAGATGTTACATTAGGAGATGTTTTATATTATATCAATACAGGTAACGCTAAATCACATGGTGATTTAAAAACTATCGATAAGAATAAAATGTCAAAGAAAGAAAGAGATGCTTATTTTGCGTTAAATGGTTCTTATCCTCAGCCAATGAAAATTGTTGAACTTAATTGTAAACTAATTGAGCAAGATACCGTAGAACGTGATTTTGATTTATTGAAAGAATTAAACATGTTAAGAGAAGCCATTTCAAAATTAGAAGAAGGTGAAAATGGTCGTGATGAAATGATAACAAGGATAAATGATATTAATAATCAACTATACACTGATGAATATAACGTTTCAAGATATTTGGATGCTTTTAATAAAAAAGTAAAACCATTGCTAGTTTGTTTTAATCCAGATATTCGTAGCAAAATATTATTAGATATTGTTAAAACTAAAGATAAAGTAACAAAAAAAGTTACCGAGAAACTTAAAGATAGAAGCGTTTTTACACATTCAGAATGTGTGTTGGTATCTGGAATGCCTAATAAAGAAGCAGACCAAGATTTGTATGAAGATTTAATGAGAATGGAAGATAAAGAAATTAGATTCTGGGATAGCGTTAATATGGTTCCAAATAATATGGAAGAAATAAAATGGGAAGAAATTAGACAAGATTGGAAACATAGAATTGAATTGGCTAAGATAGAAGGTATACAACAACAAAAAGATGCTTTAGATGATATCTTTAAACATTTAGAACTTACTGATTTAAATTTAGTGTTATCAACTGGTAAATTACCTGTTGATGCATTTATTATCGCTGATGTTTCAGATGATAATACTAGTTTAGTATCTAGAAAATGGGGTGAGATATTATGTCCTATTGGTGATATTTTTAAATATGAAAAACAGTCAATAGACAGAGATAATTATTATAAATTAGTAGGTATAGAAAATACAGATAACCGATATGAAGAATACTTAAACTATTTAACAGAACAACAAGTATTAACTGGAGATACCATAACAATCGATTTTGAAGAACTATCTATAGATAAAAATACTTCTTTTGTTGAGCTGATTAAAGAAAATGCAAATCAAGCAATATCAATTAAATCTGGTGAACCAAAAAAGAAGAAAAAATTATCAGAAGGTGATGATGAAGATGATGAAATGGTAGAAGAAGAAGAAGATGAAAACGGAGATATGGTAAGGTCTGATGATGTTATTCAGTTAGATGATGATTTTGACGATACCTTTGGAGAAATACCAGATGATTATTCACCAATAGTAGAAATTAAAATAGAAGAAGATGAATGGGGATTCTAATAAATAAAAAAGGAGCTATATAGCTCCTTTTTTTATTGTTTTAATATACCCAGAATCCCATAGGTCTGTAAGTTAGTGATTTATTTAAGAATTCGGCCTCATTTGCACCTCTTTCTAATTGTTTTGTCGAAGATAATCTTTCAAGTCTAGTATCAAGTCTTTCTAATACAGCTTTCTTTTCTTCATTACCTTCTTGTATTAACGTTTCATAATCCATAGTTCTTTCAGCTTCTGGAGGGCCAACAACACCACCAAATTTACCCCTTGTTCTACCAAGTGTTTTCTTAGCTTCAGCTATAAATAATTGTCTTATAAGTGTTTTTGTTGGTTCATTGAAATCAGCATAATCTAATTTAGATAATGGAACCTGATTTGGCATTTTTATAATATCTGGATTATCTTTTCTACAAGCATCAACATCTGAATTTGTTGTATCATAATAAAAATACCATACTTGACAACCAGTCATATTTATAGAACTACCTACACCGCCAATACCTTGTCCAAATGATAATTTAGACCCAGGAACACTCAATAAATGTAATAATTTAGTACCATTAGGACCAGCAGTTATCTTATATACTAATTCACTTCTAACAATTCTATTTTTAAGATTCATATCGGCAGCAGTTAATAAAATATCAAACGCTGGTGCAATATAATAACCCATTCTAGAAAATCCAGCACCACCAGTACCAGTACCACCACCAGTTTGTGCAAATCCACCACCAAATCCGTAATCAATACCACCATAATTAGCCAATAAAGCTTGACTAGTAGCTGGTGGTGTTATCCATAAGACTTCATTAACTTCACGACCAGCTGGTATTTGATAAACTTGTCTACCTGCTTCTAATTCAACGTAATCTTTTTTAAGTTCCCATGGTCCATTTGTTTGTAACCCTACTTGTTTGGAATATGCATAAGTGTATTGTGTCATGAAATCAAAACTTCTAACACTCAATGCAAAAGCCATGTCTATATTATCAACATTATTACCTAATAATGATTGCCATTGATGTTCAATCAACCATTCTTGTACATACTGTGCGTAGTCTTCTATACAAATTTCTAAAAGAGTACATAGCATTTCGTCCAATACTTCAATTTGACGTATTGGTGCACCAACTGAATGTCTAAATTGGCGAAATAATTTTTCTTTTTCTTCATTACTAACAGCCATAAGTCTATTTATTTTATTATAAATATTTGTATAATTAGGTTTATATTAGTATTTTTACAAATATTTATAAAAACGGTTAAAATGATTAAGAAAACAACAAATGAGTTTATTGCATTATGTTCATTAAAACATAATAACAAATATGATTACTCACTTGTTGAATACAAAGGTGTTAGCCATAAAGTTAAAATAATTTGTGGTGAGCATGGTGAGTTTGAAAAAACAGCAAGAGACCATACTAATGGACAAGGTTGTCCTAAATGCTCTAAAAAAGAAAAGTATTTAAATTATAAATTATCAAAAGAAGATTTAATTTATTCTTTTAATAAAAAACATGATAATAAATATGATTATTCTTTTGTTGATTATGTTAACCTAAAAACAAATATTAAAATTATATGTCCAATACATGGAGTTTTTGAACAAAGACCAGATGTTCATTTAAACGGTGAAGGTTGTAATAAATGTTATTTAATAGCTAGAGGATTAAATGATAGGTTAACAACAAAACAATTTATTGAAAAAGCTATCGAATTACATGGTGATGTATATGATTACACACAAACGATATATACAAAAAACACAAATTACATAGATATTATATGTAAAAAACATGGTGTTTTCTCACAAATGGCTCAAGCACATTTACATGGTTCTAGTTGTCAAAAATGTTCATTAATAACGACTAAACCAGAAATTGATTTAGCAAATTGGCTTAATGATTTAAATATTTCTATTAAAACAAGTAATAGAACAATCTTAAATGGTAAAGAATTAGACATATACATACCATCTCATAATTTAGCTATTGAATACGATGGGCTATACTGGCATTCTGAAAAACATATAGATAAAGATTATCATATAAATAAAACTATTGAATGTGAAAAACAAGGTATACATTTAATACATATATTTGAGGATGAATGGTTAAACAAAAAAGATATTGTTAAATCTAGATTACAAAACATACTTGGACTAACACCTAATAAATTATATGCTAGAAAAACAGTAATAAAAGAAATATCAAGCGAAAAATCTAAAGAATTTTTAGATAATAACCACATACAAGGTAATGTTAACTCTAAAATAAAATTAGGGTTATATTACAATGATGAATTGGTATCATTAATGACATTAGGTCTATTGAGAAAATCAATGGGTGCAACTAATGTAGATGGTTCTTATGAACTACTTAGATTCTGTAATAAATTAAACACAAATGTTATTGGTGGTGCTGGTAAGTTACTTAAACACTTCATTAAAACATATAAACCTATTGAAATTATTAGTTACGCTGATAAACGATGGAGTAAAGGTGATTTGTATGAGAAATTAGGTTTTAAGTTTATCCATGATTCAAAACCAAACTATTGGTATCTAATTGGTAACAATAGGGAATATAGATTCAAATACAGAAAAGATATTCTAGTTAAAGAAGGATATGACCCTTCTAAAACCGAACATCAGATTATGTTAGGTAGAGGTATATATAGGATATATGATTGTGGTAACAAAAAATATACCCTATCTATTTAACCTAAAAATTTCTTTGTTAAATCAGCAGCTTCACGAATGGATTGAAAACTTATGTTAGGTACGAGTAATTGTTTACCAACTTTAACAATAGGAACAGAATCTGATTCAGTTATTTTTTGTATTTTATCAAATTCTTTTTCATTTTCTTCTAAATTGACATTCACATCAATAAATTCAATTCCTTCATTAGTTAGAATTTCTTTTAATTCTGAACAATAAGGACAATCAGGTATACTATATATCTTAACCATTTTAATCATTATTTATATTATCTATCATTTTGATAGTTATTTCTTCTTCTGTTAATTTATTATCACCCATAATGGTGTTAATTATATCTTTTTTGTTATTTAACATATTCCACATTCTTGTTGATATAGTATCTACAAATAATTGATAATATACGTTTACATCATTCTTCTGCCCAATCCTAAACGACCTATCTTCTGCCTGCTCATTTGAGCCAGGAACCCAATCAAATGAATTAAAAATAACAACCGTAGCTTCAGTTAATGTTATACCAACACCTGCCGATTTTATGTTACCAATAAATACTTTAATCTTTGGATTATTTTGAAACGAATCCACAGATTTCTGCTTAGCATTCATAGTCATTGGGCCATTATGTTTTACAGCCAATTTACCAAAATGCTCACTTAAAGCCTCTAATTCTTCAGTAAACGATGTGAAAACAATTACTTTCCTACCCATTTCAATAGCATTCTCAACCATTTCTATAGTATTAGGAATAGCCGCCATAGCTATGAACTTTCTTAATAATATCAATTCAACCAAATCCTTTTGAGATTCAAGCGATTTCTTACCCTCAGCCTTTCTTTTCTCCATGTAATCATCCCAAAGTTGGTCATACATCTTCCAACCCTTAAGGTCTAACCTATGATACATTGGCGTAACTACTTTATCTGGCATATCTAATACATCTGTCTTAAGCCTCCTTAAAATAATGTTTTTTGTTTTTGCTGCTAACTCCTCTAAATTACTAGCACCATCAGTTAACCATATCTGCTTTCTTTGCCCGTTTTTAAGCGTTCTCATGAACTGTTTACCATCACAATACCTAACAGCATAATGCTTCCAATTATCTGCAATAGGTGACTTAATAATCTTTAATAAATTAAAGAAATCCATAGGCCTATTTGCAACTGGTGTTCCAGTAAGTAACCATACTTTAGGTATGTTATGTTTAACACTTAATTCAACCATAATCTTACCACGAATACTTTCATGATTTTTAAGATAATGAGCCTCATCAACAATTGCTAAATCAAAATTACAATTAGCCAAATCCCTAAATAAAACCTGTTGCACTTCACCCTCTTTTCTCTTCTTATTATCTGGTAATGTATGAAAGTTTTTAAGAATGTCAAAATTTATTATCGTAAACTTAGCCTTTTTAAAATTCTTACCATCAATTATTGCAGTATCATCACAAAAAACATTTATCTCACGTTCCCAATTTATCTTTGTTGATGAAGGACATACAACCAATATGTTTTTAGCATCACTTTCTAATGCAGCTATTATTGATTGTGTCGTATTATGTGTTACTATTGCATGTTCAGTCACATATAACTTATCTGGTGCATCAACAGCAATACAAACAGAATCACCTTGACCACAAGGTTCAATATTTTTAATATATCTACCTATTTTATATTTTGCTGGTATGTTGTATGAATCAGCTTTACGTTTAAGTCTAAACGGATTAAATTGTTCTGGCATTTTAATATTTAACCTATAAGCTTTTTTACAGATAACTTTAGTACCATCTTCTTTTTTATAAGAACCTATCTTACTTTTCTTTCTAACGATACCACCCAAAGAATGTACAATCTCTGCAACATCATCAGCCAATTTTTCAGATACAGTACAATACTCAGTACCATTAAACTCACCATTACTTGATTTCATACAATGACCATCAGTATCCATAAGACCTTGTAATATCGCAAGTCTGTTTTCAATACTAGAATATTTGTATATATCTGGAATAAATTTTGTATCTGAACGTGTGTGTTCTAATTTTAAATCTTTTATATCAGAACTATGATTATTGATATAAGCTTTTCTTTTATTACCATCAGTTTTATGTTCAGTTAATAAAATACCTTCAAATAATTCATCAAAATCATCTTTATGTAATTGGATGGTAATTGCTGAAGACTTTGTAAAATGACCATCACCTAGAGATAAACCTAATAAATAAGGTTCAATAGGTAAAGTATCATTATTTTCAAACTCAATTGGTTTAACAATTGGTATTTGCCATTTAGAATCACCATTTTTTTGTTTATAATATGTTTTAAACTTGTAAGGTCTTTTTTCATTCCAACAAGTACCAATTTGTTCTAAAACCAAGTTTTCATCTAACATTTGCTCAACACTAAGTGTTATATATCTATTTTCCCTATTTTTAGAATTTTCACCAGAATTATTTGACGATACACTCCATAAATGTTCTTTCCCAACCAAAATACTATACCCATCATTAAATGTGACTTCATATAAGTCTTTAACACCTTGTGGATATACACCTATAATATTACACGCTTTACCATTTGAACCAATAATTTGGTCACCAACTTTTAAATTACCAATTTTACGTCTACCATTTGGTGTAAATACTTGATTACTAGTTACCTCTAATTTACCCAAACCCATGTCGTCAGCTAATATACAACCATTTCTAGACAGTAGGAATTTAACACCTTCTTCTTGGTGGTTATAAAGTTTTTTATTTTGTTTAGCTAGGGTATTGTTATATGGTGTAAAATCTACATCTATATTTATTTCTTCGAAGTATGGGTCATCGGTTACTTGTGTTTTTGGTAACCAGTACATTTTAGATTCTTTTTGGTTTCTATTTAGTTTACCGTATATGTGATATGTTTTATCAGTTTCCGCTAGGATAAATTCGATAAGAATTCTTTGTGGTACGAATGATAATCCGTCTTGTTTTTGTAGTTCTAGGCCTAGGTATTCGGTTATACCGATAACACGATTGATATGTTGTGGTTCTCTATCGTGGTTATCTATTATATATTTGGACTGATTTTCGGTCAGTATTAATTTTTTAGTTTTTAGATATTCATTCTTAAGTTTTATTAGATATGGGTTAATACCGTTATATTTTTCTAATAATGAAAGAGCTGAATGGCCTTTTAAATCGTCAAGGTTTATCAAAATAATTTATTTTTATATATCTATTATATTTAAATATAATAAATTTTTTCAATAAAATCAATAGTTTATTGGTTATTATTCAAAAGATAAATATTTATAATAAAAGTCATGGAAAATAATAAAATAACACCTATCACTAGAATCAATAAAGAATTCCAACTGTACGGTCTTTATTGTCCATGTAGTGGTGAATTGAGATATATTGGCATAACAACTGGATTATTATCAACAAGATTGTCTGGTCATTTAAGTAATCCAACAAATGGTAAAATAGCTTTATGGTTTAAAGAATTAAAAAAAAATAATAAAAAACCATTGATTAAATTAATTAATAGATATAATTCATACGAAGAATTATTAACAAGCGAAATTAATGAAATAAAAAGAGGTAGAGAATCTTCAACAGATTTATTAAACGTTGCTGATGGTGGCGATATAAACCCTATGTTTGGTAAAACACATACTGAAGAATCTAGATTAAAAATTTCATTAAACAATAAGGGGTTGAAAAGGTCTAAAGAACAAAACGAACAAAGAAAAGAGTTATTAACTAAATTATGGGGTAGTGAAGAATGGTCTAATAATTTAAAAACTAAAATGAGTGAAAATATGTTAGGTAATAAAAGAGCGTTAGGTTTTAAACACTCTGAAGAAACTAAATTATTAATTAGTGATTTACATAAAGGTAATAAATACAGTCTAGGTTACAAACATGGATTAGAAACACTAAAAAAAATGAGTGAAAATAATTCTGGTGAAAATAACCCTATGTACGGTAAAACTTTATCAAAAGAAGTGTTATTAAAAAGAAGTGAAAAAGTGAAAAGAGAAGGAACATTTAAAGGTGAAAACAATCCAAATTTTAAATTTAAAATAGGTAAAGAAGAATTATATTATTTATACATAACAAAAAATTTAAATATTGATGATATTTCTAAAGTGTATGGTTGCCATAGGACAGTTATTTCTGATAACATTAAAAAACATAACATAAAAAAAGAGGTGTCAAATAAATACAATATTAACTTAGACGATATTAAAAATTATTTATTAAATGGGTTATCACAAGTTGATATTGCAAGTATTTATGGTTGTAGTAATAAATACATCAATAAAATAATAATAAATAAAATAAATTAATATGGATAAAAATAATAAAATAACACCTATTACACGTATAAATCGCTTTTTCTCTGAAGAAGATTTTTTTTTTTAGAGATAAATATGGGCAGAGAGGCTATTGAGGGCGATGGTAACTTTACTGTTATATTATATAGGGTTGATAGGGAGATGAGTGAGAGTGATTCTCTTTATGGTGAGGCATCGAAGGATGGTATTAGATTTTTCCCTCCAGTTGAGTTGAAGGTTATTCCTATGTTGGAGGAGGCTGAGAACAAGACATATAATACTAATGGTAGTTTAAGGTATTTGCAAGATGGTCCTTTAACTTTTGGTATTTATGATGCTCAATTAACTGAGTTAAAGACATCATTATCTTATGGTGATTACATTGGTTATCCGATAAATGAGACTGAGATAAGATATTTTTCAGTTGTTAATGATGGTATTAAGAACTTTGACAATAAGCATACTATAATGGGTTATAAGGGTGCTTTTAGAACGATTAAATGTGCTCCAGTGGATAGTTCTGAATTTGGTGGTCGTTAAAATAAAAAATAGTAAATTAAAGAAATATGTCACCTAAAGGGTTTAAAACAGATATCAATATAAAAAATGGTAAAATTGGTCCAGAGAGAAGACAAGAAATTCTAGATGGTATTGCCGATAATGGCACTTTTTTACCTAAAGGTGTATTGGAAGAGGACATGGACCAAGCGGTTGTTGAGTTTACAAAATCTGATAAGGGTTTTGCGATTTCGATTGATGGTAAGAAAGTACCTGTTATATTTTTAACAATTCAAAGATGGACAGAATTCAGCAAAACATGGCAATTTTCAGATAAATACAAAAACATTGAACTTCCTTTCATTACAATAATAAGGAAACCAGATATTCAACAAGGTCAAAATCAAGCTGGATTATGGAATATACCTGGAAATAGAACATATACATATATGAAAGTTCCAACTTGGGATGGTGTAAGAAAGGGTATTGATTTATATAAGATTCCACAACCAACACCAGTTGATATGACCTATGAAATTAGGTTATTCACCAATAGGATGAAGGATTTAAATAAATTTAATAGAATATTTCAGAGAGCATTTCAATCTAGACAATGTTATATAAATGCAAATGGTCATCCAATGCCTTTACATTTAGAAACGATTGGTGATGAAAGCAATATCGATGATTTTGAGAACAGAAGATTTTATGTTCAATTATTTGAAGTTAAGCTGTTGGGTTATATACTTGATGAAGAAGATTTTGAAGTAATACCAACAATTAATAGGACAATGATTGTTACTGAAGTTAGAGAAGAAGTATTATTAAATAATAATATTGTTTTTGAACCGCATGTTAATGTTAACACTGTTAACTTTACATTTAACTTTAAACCAAAATCAGAACCACAATTTACATTTACTAATCAATATAGTGTTAGTTTTTCTCAATTAACAGGTATTGTAAACTTAACAAGAATAGTTATTCTTGTTAATGGTATTGGCGTGTTTGATGGTACTATTTTAACATCGCCATTGGTTTTTAACGCTAATGATGTTATTACCATAAAAGTTAGCAAAGGATATTACAATGATGGTGTATTTAAATTAATAGGTAACACAATATAATATGAGCTGTATAAGTAATTCATCTGATATAAATCAAACATTCATAATTGAACCTTTAGTTATGACTGCTGATACACCTACGATATCTGCATGTACGGCTGTTTATACTGATTTAGTTATTTCTTGTAGTGGTGATTCTGAAATACATTTATCTAGCGGTGAAACTATATTTAACACAAGTATAAACCCAATAATTGATGCAACAATTGATGTTGGTATACCTGCTAGAAGATTTAGGGATATAAATACTGTTAGTGGAACATCTAGTGTTTGGACATCAACAATAAAGGTAAATACCCCTATGTTAGATTTAGGGTTAGATTCACAAAGTAATTTAAGACAAATAACTGCTAATAATTCAATTATAGAAGACGATTTTTTGAATGGAGGTAATTTTTGATAAATAACAATATATTTATATAAAAACAAAAAAAATGGCGATTAGAAACACTAGATTAATAATTAAGAATAACACGGTACCAAGTGCACCATTTTCTGGGGCAACTTTATACAAAGGTGAGGCAATAGTAAATACTGCCGATGGTATAATGATGTTTTCTGGTATTACATCATCAACATCAAATTGGACACCAGCTGGCGTTGGTGGTAACGCTAACTTCTTTGAAGTAGGTTCTAATCTTTATAATTTAAAAATTAGAAATCAAATTACATCATATAGTGGCCTTACAAATTTAAGTGGTTTATTCCTTTCTGGTACATCTAATGGATTTGTTTTAGCACCAGTTTCATCAATAAGCGGTTCTGATACTTATGTAACTGGATTTACATATAATAATAGTAACGTATTTACTATAGGTCAAAATAATGGTCAACCTAGTTTAACAGCATCAATTAATACGATGACTGGTTTGACTATTAGTGGTACGTTGTCTGCTACGACAGCAAATATTGGAACTGAAAATTTAAACACGCTTAACGCAACTGGCGCTACTATTACAACGTTGAATTCTACAACCATTAATGGTGGTAACGTAAATGTTAATAATTTAACAGTAACTGGAAGTGCTACTTATAATCAAACAGCAACTGCTGCAAATGATATTGTTAATTATTCTACATTAACTGCATATTCACAAACAAATGATGTTTATGTTACTGGTGGTACTATTTCATATACTGGACCTAATGGTTCAATTGTTTTAGGTAGAAAAAATGCATCAAATGTAACTTTAACTGGTTTAACAGATGTTTATACGACTGGTGGTACTTATAATGCTGGCACACTTACATTAAATAATAATAATAACGCTTCATTTAATGTTACTGGTTTAACATCAACTGATACATTCGTAACTGGTTTCACATATTCACCAACAACAAACACGTTTACAATTAAACAAAACCAAGGTCAATCTGATTTACCAGTTCAATTTGCAACAGTTTCTGGTTTAACATTTAGTAATTTAACAGCTGGTAGAGTTGTTTATGTTGGTACAGGTGGTTTATTAACAGATAAATCTGGATTTACTTATGATGCTGCTACAAATACATTTAGTGTTCCTACTGATGGTACTGTTAATGTTGGTACAGGTGGTTTAAATGTTGCAGGAAGTGCTGTTATTCAAGGTTCTCTTACCGTATTTGGCCCATCCGTTTCAGCGTTTACTAGTCAATTATATGTAGAAGATAATAACGTTATACTTAATTATAATCCTACTGGAAGTACAACTGTAACATCTATTGGTGCAGGTTTTACTATTCAAGATGGTTCAGGTATAGCAAATACCGCAACTACTTTAAATATTGGTTTATCTTACTTAAACGGTAATTTATCTCCAAATACTGAATATACAGCTTCAACTGGTAACGCTAATAGAAATATATACACACAAGTTGGTGATATTATAATTAGAAACACTAATTATAATGATAGCGCACCAAATGGTGTAAGAGTACTTACGGAAAATGATATTTTAGATGGGGGTAGCTATTGATGGTTCATAGTAACTATTGATTTTAAAAATATCATAATTATAATATGCACAATTTAACGATTGTGCATATTTATTTTATATAGGTTATATAACCTTAAAAAACACAATAACTCTTTATAGGGATTTTAAAAATAGACCATATATATGGCGGATAAGATTAGAAATAACACGTTTTTAATTAAACGTTCAAACGTACCAGGAAAAGTACCAACCGCTGGTAGTTTACTACTAGGTGAATTAGCATTAAATACTAGTGACGTAATATTATACGCTTCTGGTACTACAGCAAACTCAATACTACCAATAGGGTGGGATAGAGTTTCTAGAACTGGTGATACTATGACTGGTAGTTTATACGCACCTTCTATTTCTGCCACAACAATATCTGCTACTACATATCTTAACTTACCTTCATCAACGTTTACTGGTGGTACAGTAACTGGACCAACTAATTTTACAAACGGATTAACAGCCAATACTATGAGTGCTACAACTTATTATGGTGATGGTTCTAATCTAACTGGTATATCGGCAGTAGCGACTGAATTCGTGGTTAATTGTCGTAACCAAAGTGGTTCAGATATGTATAGAGGTCAAGTAGTGTATATGAATGGGTCAACGGGGAATAAACCTACAATACTATTAGCACAAGCGAACTCTGAGATGACATCAGCCAGAACATTTGGTGTGTTAAAAAATGATATTGCAAACAATGATTATGGTGATGTAGTAACAATTGGTTCAATAACTAATTTAGATACAAGAACTTCTGCAACACATCCATTCACAATAGATACTTTATCTGATGGACAAACAATTTATTTATCCCCAACTAATGCTGGTTATATTACAAATGTTAAACCATACGCACCAAATCATTTAGTTTATATTGGTAAGGTAGTTAGAACTTCTCCAACTAATGGATATATAGAATATCAAATTCAAAATGGGTATGAATTAGATGAATTACACGATGTTAAAATAACTGGGGTAACATATGGTGATTTGTTAACATATTCAGCATATAATGGTAGTAATGTTTGGGTTAATAGTAAAACTCTTAATGGTTCTTATACTGTAACTGGTGATACAAGTGTTGGTGGTCAGATGAAAGCTACAACAGTTTCAGCTACAACATATTATAACTTACCAATAACAACAGATATAACAATTACTGGTGCAACTTATAGTAATAATACATTTACATATAGAAATAATACAGGTGGTACATTTAGTACATTATTTAATACTGTAACAGGATTAACTGTTACTGGTAATCTTACTGTAACAGGTGGAACTCAATCTATATTTTCAGGTAATAGTTCATCTGACTTAGTTAGGATAACTCAAACTGGAACTGGTAATGCATTTGTTGTTGAGGATAGCACTACACCAGATAGTTCAAAATTTGTAATTAATTCTTCAGGTAATGTAGGTGTTGGGATTGATTCTCAACCAACAACAAAATTATATGTTAATAATAACGCCTTAGATGGTGTAACTAATGTTATAATTGGTTATAATGGAATTTCTTCAGGTGGAACTGGTGTATATGGTATATCAAGTTTACCAGCTGTTAATGGTACATCATATGGTGTTAGAGGTGAGTCTAATGAAAACTCTGTATCAAATATTGGTGTATATGGATATGCTTGGAATTCTGATTGGTCTGGTGGTATAAATAAAGGTGGATTATTTATTGGTGAAGGTAGTAATACTAATATAGGTGTTGATGCCACTGGTCAAGCAGCGAATAGTAATCCTTCACCATTATCAATAGGTGGTAAATTTACTGCACAATTTTCAGATAGTAATTATTCAGTTCAATTAATTGATGGTACACAAGGAATAAATAAAGTTTTAGTATCACAAACAACAGATGGTAAGGCTAATTGGAGTGATGTATTAAGTGGTCTAACAAGAGTTAATACTACTACAATATCTGCAACAACTTATCAAAATTTACCATTAGATATTCGAGTAACTGGAGGTACTTATTCTACTGGTACAGCTACTTTTACAAATAATACTGGTGGTACATTTAGTGTTACTGGATTTAGTACAGCTACAGCATTTACAGGAGGTACAGTTACTGGAGCTACAAACTTCACAGGAGGTCTTACAGCGAATACTATATCTGCAACAACATATTTAAATTTACCTGTAACAACAGATATAACAATTACTGGTGCTAGTTATAGTAATAATACATTTACATATACTAATAATACTGGCGGAACATTTAATGTATTATTTAATACGGTTACTGGGTTAACATCTACTGGTACGATATCTTCTAGTATTTTATCTGCAACAACATACTTAAACTTACCTTTAGATATAAGAGTAACTGGTGGTACTTATACTAATGGAAATGCTACATTTACAAATAATACTGGAGGTACGTTTAACGTAACTGGATTTAGTACTAGTACTGCTACTGCATTTACAGGAGGTACAGTAACTGGTGCAACTAATTTCACTGGAGGTGTTACAGCGAATACAATATCAGCTACTACTTATCAGAATTTACCTACTGATATAAGAGTAACTGGAGCAACATATTCAAATAATACATTTACCTTTACAAATAATACTGGTGGTACATTTAGTACATTATTTAACACAGTAACAGGACTAACTGTTAATGGTAACTTAACCGTAACTGGAAACACATCAGTACAAGGTTTAAGCGGAACAACAGCTACATTATCTGGTTCAGGTCAAAATATACTTACTATAATAGGTTCTGGGACCACTTCACCTATATTTACAGTTCAAGGTTCAAGTGGTGAATTATTTAGCATTACAGACAGTCTTACAGGGTCATTATTTAGTGTTAATGATATATCTGGATTACCAATACTTGAAGTGTTTAGCGATAACACTACACTTATGGGTAGTTATTTAGCTCCATCATTAAATACCACAACAAAAGTAACACTTACAGCTGGTACGAATACAGTATATTCAATACCAACAAGTGCTTATACAGGTGCATTCTTTGATTACACTGTAATAAGTAGTGGTTCAACTGGTGCTAGAGCAGGTAATATAATGGCTATATGGAGTGGAACAAGTGCTCAATATAGTGAGACATCAACCAATGATATTGGTAATACTGCTGGTATTACATTTTCAGTTGCTGTATCAGGTAATAATGCGGTATTAAGTTCATCAGCAACAACTGGTGGATGGACACTTAAAACAATAATAAGAAGTATATAATATGGCATTCAATTATTCACCAAAACCCGTTATAGATAGCAGTCTAGTATTGTATTTAGACGCAGCTAACCCTAAAAGTTATGTGAGCGGAAGTACAGTATGGACGGATGTTAGTAGAGGTGGGAATAATGGAACACTTACAAATGGGCCTGCGTATAATAGTAGTAATGGTGGTACTATTCAATTTGATGGTATTGATGATTTTGTAGTAATGCCTTCAAGAGTGGTTGATTCTACTTTTACTGCATTATCGGCAGAGTGTTGGGTAAAACCAACAAATGCAAGTACATGTTTAATAATGGAAAATGGCACAGCGTATACTACTAATGGGTTTTTATTAGCTCAAGAAACTTCAACTCAATTTTCTTTTGAAGTATTTGGTTCGGGATATGATTCCGTGATTGCTAGTACTACGTATTCAATAAATAATTGGTATCATTTAGTAGGTGTATGGACTGCTGGTTCTATCGTGAACATATATATGAATGGTGTATTATCAAATGGTACTAGAACATCTCAAGGAGCACAAACTACATTATTAAATGGAAACACTAATCTATATGTTGGAATTAGACCACCTAATTCAATACCCTTCAAAGGAAATATAAGTACGGCAAAAATATACAACCGTGCCTTATCAGCCACAGAAGTATTACAAAATTACAATGCCCTTAAAGGCCGATACGGATTAAAATAATATGGCAGGAAGAGTATCATATACAGGAGGAATAGTTCGTAACGGATTGGTGTTGCATCTTGATGCAGCCAAAAGAGATTCATATCCAAAGACAGGAACAGTGTGGAGCGATATATCTGGCAATGGAAATCATTTTTCATTATACGGAACACCAACTTTTAATTCAAATAATGGTGGTAGTATACAATTAAATGGTACAAGTCAATATTGTAGAAGTATAAACACTATTAATTTATCATCATTAAATGGGTTTTCTATACAAATAATAGCAAAAACCAATAGTGTTGCTGGGGCAGCCGTATACGAACACGGTCCTAATACAAATACTACTGTAGGTGGTTTTGGTTTTTTTTCTAATAGTAATGGGCTTATTACTGACTCCACAACAATGCATTCATTTTTAAATACTAATTTGGGTGCAAATGGCGGTGCTAGAAATATATCATCAAATTCACAATCTAGTTACTTTATTGAAACAAAAACAATAGTAAAAAATTCTTCTATAGGATTTCAAGATTACTATAACGGTCAATTGACTCCATATATAACATCCACATGGGGTACAAGTACTAGTACAGTTGGAATAACTACAACATTTTTAAATGATTATTTATATTTGGGTAGTAGAGGTGGAACAACAAGTTTTTTAAGTGGTAATATTGCTTCAATAATTATTTACAACAGACCATTATCCGCATCAGAAGTCCTACAAAATTATAACGCATTAAAAGGAAGATATATTTAAAATTATGGAACAATTACAAGATTACGGAAACAGAAAATTTATGATATTTGCGGTAACAGAATTACCACAGATTGATTTCACACAAGTATGTGAAACATCAATGGACACAGTTAGATGTTCAGTGGATGCCGCGAAAACATTTGTTAAATGGGATAGTGAAACGGTACCTTCAAGTGTTGATGCATTAACAACCAAAGAAGGTCCATACGCATATGAAGAAATACTTGCAATATTGGCAACACCAGAATGGACTGGCCAAAATCCAATCATATGAGTACTGTAAACGGAGGTCCTAGATTTGATGCAGATGTTTTAGCATTCATTACTGCTGCTGGTATTACAGATACCACACAGAAAAAAGCAATAAATAGACTTGTATTAGATTTAAAAGGTTACGGCATATGGACCAAAATGAAAGCTATCTATCCAATGGTAGGTGGAACTGCGGCATCTCATAAATGGAACTTAAAAGACCCAAGAGATTTAGATGCAGCATTCAGATTAACATTTACTGCTGGTTGGGTGCATAGTTCAACTGGTGCTAAGGCCAATGGAACAAGTGATTATGCTAATACATTTTTCAATCCATCTGTAAGTAGCAATATAAATTCATCACATATATCTTATTATGCTAGAACAGGTAGTAATAACAACACTGTTTGGGTTGGTTCGGGTTATGCTGGATTTTTACAGAGTTTTGGTGGTACTATGTATGGTTCATTATCTACCGGTTTACCAAATTATATGTCTGTTGCGTCAACAAACTACCAATTTGCTATGGTTAACAGGACATCTTCCAATTATATGGAATTAAGAAAATTAGGTGTTATGGTTGCTTCAAGTTCTGTAATTGCATATGGTTATGATGCATCACCATATAGATTGAATTCTTTTGGTAATGGTTATTATTCACCAAGTGAATGTGCCTTTGCAACAATAGGAGATGGCTTAACAAACACAGAAGCATCTAACTTATATACTGCCGTACAAAATTATGAAACAACTTTAAATCGTCAAGTTTAATAGAAAATCAATATGCAAGGAAGAAAATTAACAACGCAACAAGCAAATGAAATACATGGTGTATTCATATCACCAGAAACATTTATCAATGTAGTTTATGATACGAATGATAATCCATTCCTATTTCTATCTGAACAATGGGAAGAAGCATTGGTGTCGACTGAGTTTGCTTACCTATTAGCAATACCAAAAGAACAATATACACCTAAGATTGAAATTAATAATAAAATTTAATATAATAATACTATGGAAACTAAAAAACAAACATACCTTGAATGGTTCAAAGAAAAATACCAATTTGGTTGGGTAATAGCAGTAGCGATACTTTTTACAATTGCTTCTATATCTGAATTTAATTCAGATTATCCAAACAATGGATGGGTACCAGTAATTTGTGGTACAATAATATATTGTGTAATATTTTTAATAACTTTTTATCAATATAAAAAAGGTGGAAACACTAAATTTCAATAATTTATGATTTATTTTACTATTGGTATATTGTTGATTATAATATCAGCAATATCAGAATCAATAATGGATAAAATTCAATTCCATTTTGAAAAATCCATATTTAATGATAATACTTATAATAAATTATTTTGGAATCCATTATACTCATGGGAGAATAAGTGGAATAAAGATTTAACAAAACCAAAATTCTTTTTATCAACAACTCTTTTGGTATTTCTAACTGATGCTTGGCATTTTTTTAAGTTTTTAAGAAATACAACATTATTTATAGGTTTACCATTAATGGTTTTAAGTCCAATTAATATTATTATTTCTATTATTATAGCTAGAATAGTTTATGGACTTGTATTTACGCTATTTTTTGATAAATTATTGGATAAATAAATTATTTATTAGTTATCACATATTTATATATTAAATAATAAGTTATTAATCCTGGATAGGGAAAGGAAGATAATAAATGCCTAGTGAATTTAATATAAAGAATGGATTTATATCCAATTCTAACTCATCAATTATAGGTAACTTAACAGTTACTGGTGGAACACAATCACTTTTCTCAGGTTCTAGTTCAGTTGAAATGGTCAAAATAATACAAGATGGCTCTGGAGATGCCTTTGTAGTTGAGGACCAATCTAATACTGACCCTTCACATTTTGTTATCAATGCAAGCGGTGATACTGCAATTGGTTTAACACAACCATTGGGTAACGATAAGTTAACGGTATCTGGTAATACCAGTGTATATGGTAATTTTGTCGCAAATACAATATCAGCCACAACATATTTTAACTTACCAATAACAACTGATGTAAGGGTTACTGGTGCAACATATTCAAACAATACATTTACATATACGAATAATACTGGTGGTACATTTAATGTATTATTTAATACATTAACTGGGTTAACTGTTAATGGTAATCTAAGTGTTACTGGTAGTACAACATCTAATTCATTATCAGCCACAACTATAACAGGCACTACATTATACGGTAATGGAAGTAATTTAACTGGTGTTGTAAAAGGTAGTGGGACTTTTAATTATATCACAAAATGGACTGGTACTACTGGTATATCTAATAGTATTATACAAGATGATGGAACAAATGTTGGTGTTGGGACATCGCCACAATCATATACTAAATTAAGTGTTGCAACAACAGCAGGTAATTCTGAATCAGCAATAACCGCACTTAATAGTAATATGGGTGCTTCAGGTGTAAAAGCATTATCAAGTGGTAATGGTTCTGCTGGAACAATATACGGTCTTTTTGGTGAATCTACTGATGCTGGTACAACAAATATAGGTGTTTATGGTCTTGCATATGTTAATGCTTTTTCATCAACAAATTCAATAGGTGGTAAATTTCAAGCTGAATTTGCAACTAATAATTATTCAGTACAATTAATAGATGGTACTGAAGGTATTAATAAAGTATTAATTTCTAATACCAGTGATGGTAAAGCTAACTGGAGTAGTGTATTAAGTGGTTTAACTAATATATACACAAATACAATATCCGCTACAACATATTTTAACTTACCTACAGATATAAGAGTAACTGGTGCTAGTTATAATAATAATAACACATTTACATATACTAATAATACTGGTGGAACATTTAATGTATTATTTAATACTGTATCAGGATTAACAGTTAATGGTTCAATATCAGCAACAACAATATCTGGTGGTACATTTTATGGTAATGGTTCTAGTTTAACTAATATTCCTATTGCAGGTGTTACCAATTTACAATCTAGTTTAGATGATAAGTTTGATAAGTCTGGTGGAACTGTTACTGGTAGTGTTTTAGTTACAGGTGACGTTACAATACTTGGAACAGCAACTACTATCAATACTCAAACACTTACTGTTAAAGATAATATAATCACAATTAATAATAATTATACTGGTAATACTGTTCCTTATCCTGGAACTTCTGGTATTGAAGTATTAAGGGGTTCAGCCACAACTGCAACAGTCCTATGGGATGAAACATCTCAAAAATGGGTTGCTGGTATAACTGGCAATACAAAACAAATATTGTTATCTGGTGACAGTTTATCGTTATTAAGTAGCGGTCACACTCATCCTATAAGTGAAATAACTAACTTACAATCATCATTAGATAACAAATATGATAAATCAGGTGGAACTGTTAGTGGTAATGTTTTAGTTACTAATGATGTAACAATAAGTGGTACTAGTTTAACAAATAAATTAGGTATAAATAAAACACCTTCTTATACTTTAGATATATTAAGTAGTGGTGGAACTACTAATTTATATTATAATGATACAACCACAACTAGTCAAGGTATTAATTTAAGTGGGAAAACTGATGGTTTATATTATATAGGTGTTGAGGGTACTGATGTTGGTACTATTAGATTTGGTGTTGTTGGTAAATCTCAAACAGCTTCAAGTGTTTATGGTAAAACTGGTGATTCATATGTATATTCATCAGTTGTTTCAAATGGGTTAAATATAATCAGTTCACCAGGCACTGGTACTGATGATTATATAAGATTTTACGCTGGTACTAATGCATCAGCTACTGTACCAGACATGTATATACAAGGTAGTGGTTCAACTAGAGGATATATAGGAATTGGTACATCAAACCCTACTGAAAGATTAGACGTTAGTGGTTCAACTATATTACGCGGTTTGGTTAGTGTTGGTGATTTAAGTGGTTCAGATGCACAAATTAAAGTTGGTGCTGGTAGAACTGTAGATGGTAATGCTTATATCGATTTAATTGGTGATACTACATATACTAATTATGGTACTAGATTAATAAGGTATAGTGGCGTTAATGCTAGCACTGCATTAGCACATAGAGGTAGTGGTCTTTTATCAATAGGTACACAAGATTCAGGTTCATTACAATTAGTTACTAGTAATTCTGTTAGAATGTATATATCATCATCAGGTAATTCTGGTAATATTGGTATTGGGACTACATCACCTATAGAAAAATTACATGTAGTAGGTAATACATTAATTAATGGTGATTTAATAGTATCAGGTAACTCTCAATCTTTATTCTCTGGAAATAGCTCAATAGAATTAGTTAAGATAATTCAAACAGGTACTGGAGATGCCTTTGTAGTTGAAGACCAAGCTAATACTGACCCTTCCCATTTCGTTATCAATGCAAGCGGTAATACAGCAATTGGTTTAACACAACCAATAGGTAATGATAAGTTAACAGTTAGTGGAAACACAACAGTTTATGGCGCATTAAGTGCAACAACTGTTTCTGGCGATGGTTCAGGATTATATAATATACCATTTAGTGGTGTAGGTTTTAACTATGGTTTAGCAAATGCAATTTCAAATTTTAATTTTTTAACATAATAACAATATAAATAAAAATCAATTTTTATGGCAGGTAATAATGCACCTATATACTCAAGAGTGGCTGATGTTCAATGGAATTCAACACCAGTACAATCAGCAAATACAACAACAGATTTAACATCTGGTACAATATATCCAGTATTCACAGCAGATACCACTAATGGTGGGTATGTTCAAAGAATGCGTTTTAAACCATTAGGAACAAACGTAGCTACAGTAGCTAGAATTTGGATAAATAATGGTTCAGCAACAACTACAACTACTAATAATAGTTTATGGGATGAATTAACTATTGTTGCATCAACCGCATCTCAAACATCTGCATTACCAGTATATGAAATACCCCTTAACTTTGCTTTACCTCCAAGTTATAGACTTTATGTTACACTTGGTACTAGTGGGGCTACTGGTTATGATGTTGTTACAATTGGTGGTAAATATTAATATTATTTATGATAGATACGTTTCACATATTAGATAGTAATTTATATAACCAAACGTTTTATTATAACGGTATAACTAATTGGCAAGTATGGCAAAAACCACCTAATTGTAGTTTTGTTAACATATTTTTATTAGGTGGTGGTGCTGGTGGTCAAGGTGGTGAAATAGGTGCTGGTGGGGCTGGTGGTGTTACTAGAGATGGTGGTAGAGGTGGTGGTTCATCATCTGTTACATATGCAACTTTCCCAGCTTTTGCAATTCCTGATACCTTATATATAGAAGTCGGTAAGGGTGGTTTAGGTGGTGCACCAGCATTAAGTTCTGGTGTTAATGGTGAAGCTGGTGCATTATCTTATGTATCTGTATTACCAGATTCAAATTATACACCACAAAATATATTAATACCTAGTGGTAATGCAGCTGCGACATCATTAGGTGTTGGTGGCACAGCTATAGTACTTGCTCAAGTAATATTATCTCAAGTAACATTACTTTCATCATATCCTGGTCAAGATGGTGGTTCTGGTGGTGCTAGTTCAACACCTGCTACTAATTTAACACCTACAGTTATACCCCTTACAGGTGGTGCTGGTGGTAGTGGTTGTAGTAGTGTTGGTACTTTGGGTGCAGCTGCTAGCATAAATGGATTTTTATCTTTCCCAACAATTCCAGCTGGTGTTAGTCGTGCAACACTTGGTGGTACTGATGGTGGTAGTGGGTACTCCACAAGAGAAAATTTTAATAATTTAAACTATAGATTACCATTATTCTTTACAGGTGGAGCTGGTGGTGGAGCTGGTGATACATCAACTGGTGGTAGAGGTGGAAATGGTGCATTTGGTTGTGGTGGCGGTGGTGGTGGTGCTGGTGTAACAAATAGCACTGGTGGTAATGGTGGTAATGGTGGTAATGGTTTAGTAATAATAACAGTTTCATAATAATAATAATATATGTTAGATTTATTTAATTTATCAGATAATACATGTAGTTTAAAAAGACAAGTATTTAACTGTAACGCTTCGACTGGTTCTACTTGGCAAACATGGGTTAAACCTAGAAATACTAAATTTGTTCACATATTTGCTATTGGTAGTGGTGGTGGTGGTGGTGGTGGTCAAACAAATCCTGCTGGTAACACTAGAAGAGGTGGTGGTAGTGGTGGTTCATCATCTGTTGCTACTGGGTTATTTATAGCTAGTTTAATTCCAGATATATTATATATACAAGTAGGGCCTGGTGGTGCTGGTGGTAGTGCTAATAATGCTGGTGGAACAGGTGATTTATCATATGTTTCATTATATCCAGATACAACAATTAATCCAGGAAATATTATCTTACAAAGTGGTGATTCACCAGCTGGTGGTGCTGCCAGTATCGCTGCTGGTGGTACTGCTGGTGCTGCTGGCGCAGCTTGGACTGGTACATTATTCGATAAAAATGGATTAGTTAGTGTATTTGATGGTCAGATAGGTGTTACTGGACCAACAGGTGCCGCAACTAGTAAAAGTATTAGTGGTCTTACATCAGCTGGGGCTTCTGGTGGTGGTGTTGCAACATCTACACCTTCTGCTGGTGGTAATATAACTGGTATAGGTTTTATACCAACTATAAGTGGTGGTGTTGTAAGTGGTGGTACTGGTGGTCACGGTTATGCTAGTACTATACCATCTAATAATATGACATCTAGGTTACCAATGATTTTTACAGGTGGTGCTGGTGGTGGTGCATCAAATGCAACTGCTGGTGCTAACGGTGGAAATGGTAGTTATGGTTCTGGTGGTGGTGGTGGAGGTGGTGGAACCACTGGTGGTAATGGTGGTAATGGTGGTAATGGTGTTATTATAATAACTTCTTGGTAAAATATATAATATAATATGATAGATACTTTTAATATCCCAGATAATAGTTTAAATAATCAAATATTTTACTGCACATCTGGTACAACTTCATGGCAAACTTGGCAAAAACCTAATGGTGTTAGATTTATATACTTCTACTTAATTAGTGGTGGTGGTGGTGGTGGTGGTGGTCGTTATGGTGCTGGTTCAGGTGCTGGTGCTGGTGGAGGCGGTGGTGGTTCAACAATAACAATAGGATTATTCCCAGCATGTTTATTACCAGATACATTATATATACAAGTAGGTAATGGTGGTTTAGGTGGTGCTGGTGGTAGTAATGGTGCTGCTACATCTGGTGGTAATGGTGGTAATGGTGGATTATCATATGTTTCAATTAGTTCTACAACAACTACTAACGCTATTGTTATGCAAAGCGGTGATTCAGCACCAACAGGTGGTGGTGGTAGTAGTGGTACTGGTGGTGGTGGTGCTGGTGGTGGTAGTAATTCTTGGTCATATACTAACAATATCTTCCCACAATTAGGTAATATATTTTCAGTAAACGGTGATTCTGGTAGTGGTGGTGGTCAGTCTTTAGTCTCAGTTGTAGACGTTGATATATCTATACCATTAACTGGTGGTGGTGGTGGTGGTGGGTCTGGTATTAATGGTAGAGGTGCCCATATTACCGATACATCTTTTTTATTAGATTTTGTACCAACAGTATCAGGAGGGACAAATGCTACTACAGTAGCTAGTAGTGGGTTTATTTCTAATATACCATCTACTAATTCATCAGCAAAACAAATGTTCTTAACTACAGGTGGTGGTGGTGGTTATGGTAGTAGTACTTCTGATGGTGGTAATGGTGGTAATGGTGGTTATGGTTCTGGTGGTGGTGGTGGTGGTGGAGCATCAACTATTGGTCGTTCTGCTGGTAATGGTGGAAAAGGTGGAGATGGTTTAATAATGATTACATGTTGGTAATTAATCCTCATCATATAACCCTTTTTTAGGTATACATTTTTCTTTTATTAATGTTTCTACGAATTGAAACATTTTCAATCCTTTTTCTTCACAATACTTTTTAAGTATTTCGTGTGTTTTTGCTGTTATTTTTAAGTTTTTATCTCTTTTCATGGCGTTTCATCTAATAAGTATGATAAAAGTATGTCAAAAATCATACTAAAATAAATATATCTTTTTTTTAAACATTACTTTTGAAAAAAACCTAATATTTATAATAAACAATCGAATAAAGTAAATAATAACAAAAACAAAACAAAAAAATTATCTATGGACAACAATTTTATTAGAAAAAGCCCTGGTGTATACAGTACGGTGAAAGATAACACTTTTACAACTGCTGGTGCTGGAGTATCATCAGTTGGTTTGGTTGGTGAAACCAAAATCGGACCAGCTTTTCAACCAATATTTATAAAAAGTTGGGATGAGTTCACAAATTATTTTGGAGGAACCGACACAACTTTAGTGAAAGAAACTGGTTATCCACAATATGAATTACCTTATATTGCATTAAAATATTTTAATACTAACGTAGCTAGCGCATTATTCGTTACTAGAGTATTAGGTTTGTCTGGTTATGATGCTGGTTTAGCTTGGGGTTTAACTTTGGATTCAGCTTTGGATGATTCAACAGTTGTAACAACAAATACTGGAACAACTCGTTCACCTTTAATAACCTATACCGCAACATCTGCTGGTACAATCGTAACTTTAGTTTCTACTGATGCGGTAATACAAACACTTATTAATAATTCAGATAGTGACTTATTAGGTCAATTAGGCTTTTTAGGTTTAGCTAACACAGGTGATACAGCAAGTATTGACCCAATATATTATAAGTCAGGTACCGTATTTAGTGGTGTTTCATTTAATTTAACTGTAACTACTAAAGGAACTGCTAATGCTGGTACTCTTGTAACTGGTGTAACAACTGGTGTTACTGTACAATACTCTGGAACAGTTTATTCTGAAATTGAAAATCAGTTGGTAGCGTTATTACGTTCTAGAGCTACTGTTAATTTAACAACACAAGCACCAGTATTTGAATTATCAGCATCTACAAATCTTGGATTTAGTTCAACTGGTTCTACATCAGTAACTGACCCTAAAGGTACTTTTTATTTAACTGGTACATCAACATCTCAAGGTGCTTTTAGTTACGCATTATCATTAAATTCAGCTTCACCAAACAATGATTATTTACCTTTAGCTTTAGGTAGAAATAATGACGATAAAAGTACTGCAATATTTGTTGAAGAGTTTTTCCCTACTATGTTAAATTCTGCAATAGTTGCTAATAAAGTAAGAGGTATTAAACAATCATTGGTTAGTTATAGTGATTCATTTAAAGATTACTTACAACAATTCCAACCAGCAATAACTCCATGGGTTGTATCTGAATTACGTGGTAATAAAGTATTAAGACTTTTTAGATTTGTAACCATTTCTGATGGTAATGCAGCTAACGAACAATTTAAAATATCTATTACCAATATTAAACCTGATGAAAAAACATTTAATGTATTGGTTAGAAGATTTAATGATGCAGACGATAGTAAAGAAATAGAATCATACGGAAATTGTACAATGGATAAAACTTCCATTAATTATATTGGTAGAAAAATTGGTACTATTGATGGTAATTTCCCTGCTGTTAGTAAATATATGCTTGTTGAACCTGATGAAACTTCTAATACTAATGACGCATTTCCAGCTGGTTTTGTTGGGTATCCTATTAGAGATTACCAATCTAATTCAAATACAACAGTTGCTAATCCAGATTTGATGTATAAACAAACATACAGCGCTACTGAAACCAAATCAAAAGTAACTTTAGGTATTTCTAAATCTGTTGGTGTTGATTCTGATTTCTTTGATTACAAAGGTGTTCCTCAAACTACATCACCAGATGTTTGGACAGGTATGACAAATGGTTTCCACATGGATGTTAATGCTTCAGCGGTAACTATTGATAAAGTATATATTGTTATAAATGCTAGTGGTGGTACTTACAGTCCAATTTTCAAATTTGACACTGGTAATTGGCAGTTTAGAACAGATTCTGGTTTAATTGGTGGACCTTATGATAAACTAGACGCTAGAAAATTCACATTTGCACCTTACGGTGGATTTGATGGTTGGGATGAGCATAGAGATGGTAGAAGTAATACAGATAAATACACAGTAAATGGTACTTATGGTGTTGCTGGATTTAATAACGGAGAAACATTTAAAAAGATTACCTTATCTGATGGTAGTATTGGTTTAAATTCTGATTATTATGCATTTTTAGAAGCTATTTGGACATTTAAAAACCCAGAAGCAACAAATATCAATGTATTTGCTACCCCAGGTATTGATTGTTTTAACCACACAAATTTAGTTGAAGCTACAATTGATATGGTTGAAAACGATAGAGCAGATTCATTATATGTAATGACAACACCAGATAATGTTGATGGTACTAACTTAACAGCTACAGAAGTTGTAAATCAAATTGACGGTTTATATGATAGTAGCTTTACATGTACTTACTGGCCATGGATTCAAATGGTTGATGAAGAGGCAAACAAACAAATTTGGCTTCCATCTACTTGTTATGTTATTGCTGATTTAGCTATAAATGACTCTAATGGATATCCTTGGTATGCTGCTGCTGGTGTTAATCGCGGTAATATTGGTAACGCAGATGGACTTGTTATTCAAGCTAGAAAAGTTCTTACACAAGGTGATAGAGATACATTATATGAAGGAAGAATTAATCCAATTGCAACATTTGAAGGTAATAGATACATTTGGGGTAATAAAACACTTCAAATAGCTGATTCAGCTCTTAATAGAGTAAATGTTAGAAGACTTTTACTATACGCAATAAAAATGGTTACTGCTGTTGGTAGAAACCTATTGTTTGAGCAAAATGATGCAATTGTTAGAAATCAATTCTTAAGTCAAGTTAATCCAATATTGGACAATATTAGAGCCAATAGAGGTCTATACGATTTCAAAGTTGTTCTTTCAAATAGTCCAGAAGATTTCGATAGAAATCAATTAACTGGTAAAATTTATTTGAAACCTACAAAAGTGTTAGAATTCATCGAAATGGAATTTAACGTAATGGGTTACGGTGCAAATTTGAATAGTAATCAATAATAAATTACAAAATTAACTTAAAACCCCCAACATTGGGGGTTTTTTGTTTTTTGTAATATTTATATATAAACAAATGATTATGAAAAAAATTATAATAACATCATCTCAATATAATAAAATATTATTACATGAACAACATGCTCGTTTATCAAATAATATATTAAATGAAAATGTTAATGAAATACTTATGGGGTTTTCTAAATTAATAAAAATACCACTTACTGGTTTAAATAAAATAAAAAGTGAGTCTGATTTAAAAAATAAAGATGTAATATTAAAAATAAAAAATACACTAGAAGATAAAAATAAATTAAAAGATTTAGTTAAATTATTATCTGATAAAAGTGGAAATGAAGAAATTAAAATTAAGTTAGCAAATAATGCTCAAACTATAATTGATGATTATAATTATTTAGCAACAAAAAATGGTTTAAAAGATATGTTAGGGTTAGATGCTTTAACTAATCTTAAGGAATTAGTTTAATATATTTTATAGTACCGCAATCATATATTCTATATATACCCCTATCTAACATAATCTGATGTTCAGTTTTAGAATGGTCATATCCTTCTTTAACTAAAACATCTTTTCTATACTTATACCTATTTTCTCTTTTTATGTTATTTATATAAAAGTAATTAGGTTTGGTATTGTTATGTTTTTTAAATCCTAATTTTTCATATAAATTACCTAGACTCCATCGTCTATCAGCATAACTAATTATTTCTTTAGGTTTATAGTCTTTAATAAAATTTTTTAATAATTTATCAGCACCACCAATAACAGTAGTATTTAGTTTATTACAAAATCTAATTAACTCATACGAATCTTCTTTATGGTTTAACCCTAATGATTTCCTTAGACCACCAAACGTCATTAAACTAACCAATTCAGAACCATAATATAATCCTAATCTAATTGTTGAATTAACATTTCCTTGAATATGATTATTATCTAAAAATAATTTTGAATTTTTAGAAGATACTTCTTTAATTACACACTTTCTACCAAATATTTTATTTGAAGTTACACCTAAAATATTGCTTAATCTTGATTTAACAATATCTTTTTTAGTTAACCATTCATCTTCAAAAATGTGTATTAGTTGTATTCCTAATTTTTCACATTCATTTGTTTTATTTAAATGATATTTATCATCTTTATAAATTTCAGAATGCCAATATAATCCATTATACTCAATAGCTAAATTATGTGATGGTAGGTATATATCTAATTCTTTACCATTAAGTATTTTTCTATTACTTTTAATAGTTATAGTATTTAATGAATTAATAAACTCAATTATTTCATTTTCTGGATAACTTATATTGTTTTTTATATCAACACAGGTTTTACAAATTGGTATTTCATTTTTAAACCTATAGTTTAATTCATTATTGTTAAATTCACTTAATTCATTACATGTATTACATTTAACAGTATAAAATCCATTCTCATTATTTAATATATTTATTTTAACATATTTTTCTTTATTTTCAATTCTAATTTTGCTAGATTTAGATTGTGCTGGATATTCGGTATTATATTTTTTAATTGAACCTTCTTTAAAGATAGCTTTAACTCTATCCAATTTCATAACATTATCAACACCATACCTAGCTATATTGGTTTTTATAGTCTTTAATTTAACTTCTTCCGAAAAAAATGGTGTAGCACCACCATATATGGTTTTATTTGTTTCTTTTACTTTTTCAATATGGTTATTATTTTTATTGGTACATTTTAATGAACAATATTTACCATAACCATTATTTAATGATTTACCAAATTTCAATAACTTATCACATTCTAAACATTTAGGTTGTATTGTTTCATTATTTATAAAAAACCATATTTTTTCTTTAAATGAATAGTTAGATAATGAATATTTTTCAGAATATTTAATAACTTCATTGAATATATCTATAAATTTATTTTTTAATTTATCTTCACAGGTTTTCCAACCAGATTTATTATTATTTAAAAAAAAATCTTTATATTTTATATTATTTTCCATTTATAGATATTTATTAACAAAGATACTAATATTTATCTGTAAATAAAATAAAAATAACACAAAATTAAAAAAATATCACAATGGCTGACTTATTAATGAAAATGCCCTTACCATACGAACCTAAGAAAAAGAATCGTTGGTTACTTACATTCCCAGCTGACCTTGGTATCCAACAGTGGTGGTTATCATCAGCATCAAGACCTTCAATTTCACAACAAGAGGTTGAGATTCCGTTCTTAAATACATCTACATGGGTTATTGGTAGATTTACATGGGAATCAATTGATGTAACATTCCGTGACCCAATTGGTCCTTCTGCTGCACAAGCAATTATGGAATGGGTACGTTTACATTCAGAATCAATTACAGGTCGTCAAGGATACGCAGCTGGTTACAAAAGACCTGTTGACCTTGAAATGCTTGACCCGACTGGTGTTGTTATTGAGAAATGGTTATTAGATGGAACTATGTTAACAAACGTATCATTTGGTGATTTATCAATGGATGATGATGGTATTGCTGAGATTACCGCAACATTAAGATTTGACAGAGCTATATTGCTGTTTTAATAACTATCTGATAATTAAACACTTATAAAGTTTAATAAAAAAAATAATTATGAGAAGATTTGATAAAAAACACAATTTAGAAAAAGCTAATTTATTGGCTGAAGCAAGATATCTAGAATCTAAAGGATTGCTTAACGAATATGATAGGGGTCAATTTGATTCTAAGTATTATAATTTAGATAAAGAAAGAAAAGAAAAAATAATTGATTATTCTAAAGAAAGACAAATAAGAGATGGTTTAAAATTTAAAGGTTTAAATCAAAAACATGAATATTTTTTTTTAAAGGATGATATTAACATATATTATTTTAAAGATAATGAAATAGAACCTCTAATAACAACAATGAAAAATTTAGGTGATTTTTTTAAAGAGTTTAACCCAAATCATGGTGGCTCTAATTTATCATATCTTATTCAGAAATATAAAATAAGACATGAATTTGTTGATTTTGATAAAAAAAACTTAAAAGATTCTATAAAATTAACTGTTAGAGGTAGTATAAACAATGTATTAGCACCGTCTTTGTTCAATGATGGTGAATTAAGCTTTGATATTGATATGGTTGGTAATTTAAAAAAACAAAGTGATAAATATACACCACCGTTTATTCTTGATATACCTACAATTCAAGTAAGGAGTATGTCTGGTGGTGACAGAGGTGTTATCATCCCTATCGATGCAAAGAATGCTATTATGTTTAATAATATTATTAAAGACAAAATACTTGAAAGATACGGTAAATTTGATTTTAATAATCCTATTTTTATTAAAGATGTTAAAATCGATAGAAACGCAACAGTAAAATAGTATAATAATATTTAAAATATTAACCATCCATAATTAATACTTATGGGTGGTTTTTTATTTTATATGCTTTCTATTTACAAAAAAACGTATTAATATATATTTATCTATAGTGTTATAATAAAAATAATTAATAAGTTTTAATATGGATAAAAAACCACAGGTATTCCCTACCCAAGAACAAATGAATGCACGTAAGTCTGAAGAAGCTAAAATAGCTGCTTTTGAAGCTGAAAAAGCACAAGCAACTAACGAGATATATCATTCAGCAGCCACACAACAAGATACACCAAAAGTACATTATGATGCTGTAGAAGCAATGAGGCTTAGAACAGAAAAACAATTATCTGATTTAAAAAATAATGGTACTGTAACTAACCCTTATTTATTTGATAATAATGATATTAACTCAATAAATAATGAACAAATGAGACTTCGTGATGAACAGTTACGAAAGAATCAAGAAAACACTATTAAGTATCAACAAATGGCTAACGAATCAGCGGCTAGAAACAATAATAATCAGAATACCAATTCTGGGTTTTATCAACCTAATACACAACAAAATATGAATCAAAATACACAAAGTGTATCTAATAATTATAATGATAATTATATACCACCAACACCTCCATCAGTTCCTCCAACTAATAATTTTGAGAACTATGGTCAAAACCCTTCAAATATAAACCCTTATATTGCTGAAATTAGTCAACCTAACTATAACGCACCATTTGATGTTATTCCATTACCATCACAAGGTAAATTATATCCTAGTAAAAAAGCTAACATCAAAATTGCTTATATGACAACAGCTGATGAAAATATTCTTAGTAGCCCTAATTTATTAGCAAGTGGTGAATTTTTAGAGATATTGATAAATAGAAAGATACTAGAACCAAGTTTAAGATATAAAGATTTAACAGTTGGTGATAGAAATGCTATTATGATTTGGTTAAGAGCTACTGGTTATGGTGAAATGTATCCAGTTACCATTTATGATGAAAATAGTAACCCTTTTGATACTGATATTAATTTACAAGACCTTAAAACAAAAAATCTTGGCGCTGAACCAGATGCTGAAGGATTGTTTGATTTTACACTTCCTTTATCCAAATCTAAAATTAAATTTAAATTTTTAACATGTGGTGATGTGGATAATATTGAAAGAATGGTTGAGGCTGATAAAGCAAATAACATTCCAGTTGATAGTTCTAGTACTTATACTTTAGAAAGAATGATTGTTGAAGTTAACGGTGATAGAAATAGACAAGTTATTAAAGACTTTGCTAACTCAATTAGAGTTGGTGATGGAAAAGCAATAAGTGATTACTCATCACAAATAGAAAGTGGTGTTGATTTAAATATAACCGTTAAGACTCCTGGAGGTGGGTCTATTGCCACCTTTCTTCCGCTTAACATGCGATTTTTTTGGCCTAACATCAAATTATAAAATACCATTGTTGGAAGAAATCTGGATTTGTACTCAACATATGAAAAATATTAGTTATTCAGATGTTTTAGCAATGCCTACTTATGAACGAAGATATTTTTTAGGTTTATTAACTAAAGATTATAAACAAAAAGAAGAACAATTAGAAGAGATGAAAACAAAACAAACTACTTCTAATTCAAAAGGTAAACGAACAACAAGTGTTTCTGGTGACCAATTAAAAAATAAAATGAAATCTGGTGAGATACCATTAAAATAATAAAATCCCCAATTATTGGGGATTTTTAGTTTAACAGATATTTATAAATAAAATTAATATGAAAAAAATAATTTTAACAGAAAAACAATATAAAGCTTTAGAACAATATATTGAAGAGGCTAGACAAGAAAAGGCCCCTATATCTTTAAAACCGCTTTTTGATAAGAACCCTACAGCCAAATTTTTTAGTGTTGTACAAAGGTTAAAAACTGGTGGTGATGCTGATTACTATTTTGAACTTGTTGAACAAAATGGGTTTAAAATGGTTAAAGATATAAATAAAATGGGTAAAACAAAAAATTGTTTAGGTGATTTACATTTAGATACAATGTTATATGGTAACCAAGTTAAAATAGTTTTTAATCAATGTGGTGAAAGAACAATCAATAATGTTATCGCTGTTAATTTATATGCCACTATTGAAGACCTTAAAAGTGATAAAATATTAGATAAAAAAGAATTAGAACATGAATTTGATACCACAGTTGGTGGATTAGCAAATATATATTATGACCGTTTAAAAGCAACACCTATTGATAAACACATTTATATTGATAGTAAAAACAAATGGGATGGTATTGTTACTAGAAAAACAGCAAATGAGATAGAAATAGAGCTGTTTAAGCATGGTATACCAATTAATGAGGCTGATGATTCAGAAATGTCTTGGAACGTTAAACCAACGCAAGATAAAGAGGTAGAGAATAAACCAAAACCTAAACAAAAATCTATTATATTAACAATAGATTTATCAAGCAATCCATTTTATGAAGAAGATGGTCAATTAATGTTTAAAGGTGTTAGTTATGATAGAGCTACAGATAAAAAAACTGATTTTGTAATACCAGTTAAAAAATTTGATACCAATGTTGAACCACCAAAACAAAAAGAAGAACCAAAAGCTGATGGTGAAGAATTACCAGTTGGTGAAGAACCAGAAGAAGAAGAAAAAAAATCTGAGGAAGAAATAGCTGCTGATTTAAAAAGAACTTATGATTTAATTTTAAAAGACCCATTATTACAAAAAGCTTTTTATGATAAAAAGAGCCAAGGTGTTTTGAATTATTTTATGGCTGCTCTTAAGGGTAAAAAAGCATATGGTAAAGGAATAATTCATACTTTAGATTTAATAAATGATTACAGTAGAAATAAAGTACAAAAAGATTTAAACGCTGAATTTATAATGGGTAAAAAAGTATTTTTTGAACCTTATCAAAAACCTATTAGCATTACATATGATTCAAAATCATTTCAATTAGACACAGGTAAAAAATATTATGGTGTTGTTAGAAGATTTAAAACTGGTGATGAGCATTACATTATAGATAATAAAGCTGAAAAGTTTAAAGTAATTGTTAAATCTAAAACAAATATTGAAGATGTTTATAAATGCAATGTAATAAAATATACTACAAAATCTGATGGTAAATTATCGAAAGAATATCCTAAAGAAGATGTGTTTATTAAATTATATAAAGGAAATGAAAGTGATGGTTATAAACCAATAGAAAATAAAACAAAAAAATAATTTAACTATATGGCATTGACACCAGATGAAATAGAAAAAGTCCTTAATTTATTAAAAAAGCAAGCTGAACAACAACAGGAAATCAACAGTGGGTTAGATGGTTATATAAAAGCATTAAAAACTGCTAATGATATAAATGAAACCATTGCTCGTAATAGAAAGATTCAGGCAGAGTTACAACAAAATATCAATAAACTTCATGGCCAAGCTAAAATTGATGAACAAGATAAGTTAAATGCACTTAGGGAACAAACTCTTGAACTAGTTAGGCAAGGAAAAGTATTAAGAGATAATCTTAAAGACGCTAACAAATATAAGATGACATTTGGCGCTATGGGCGCTAGTATTGCTAAGGGATTTGGTTCATTACCTGGTCTTTTTCAAAATTCTTTTGGTAAATTAAAAGGTTATGGATTGTTTGAAATGGATAAAGCCATTAAACAATCTGCCTTGGATATGGGATTGGTTGGTGCAAGAGCGAAGGGTTTATCCACATCTATTCGTGAATCAGCATTAACGACTACTAAATGGGGTATGGGTGTTAAAGAACTATCTAAATTACAATCATCATATAGTGAAGAATTAGGTAGAACAGTAATGATGGGTAATTCTGGTTTAGAAGCAATATCCGCAATGGGTGTTGCAACTGGATTAGGCGCTGAAGGTGCTGGTAAGTTAACAGCTGAAATGAATAATCAGGGCTTATCTGCTGAGCGTACAGCTAACTTCATGAAGCAAACCATGAATGACTCCACTAAGATGGGTCTTAACACGTCTAAGGTCGTTAAAAACATTCAGAACAACATGAAGTTGTTGAATAAGTATGGTTTTAAGGGTGGTATTAAAGGATTAGCTAAAATGGCTCAAACAACATCTAAATTAGGTGTTGATATGAACTTTGTTGCTGGAATGGCTGAAAAGTTGTTTGATATTGAAGGTGCTGTTGATATGTCTGCACAATTGCAAGTTATGGGTGGCGAATGGGCTAAATTAGCTGACCCATTTAAGCTGATGTACATGGCTCGTAATGACATGGAAGGGTTAACTGAAGCAATGGGTCATGCAGCTGCTTCATCGGCTCATTTTAACTCTGAAACTAAAGAATTTGAAATATCAGCTTTAGAGATGCATAAGTTACGTAAAATAGCTGAACAAACAGGTGTTTCATATGATGACTTGGCAAAAGCTGGTAAAAACGCTGCTAAATTTAGTAAAATAGAACAACAAATTGGTTTTAGTTTTGGTGGTGGTAAAGAAGGTAAAGAAATTAAAGACTTCTTAACTAGTACCGCTGAAATGGATGAAAAAGGAAAAGCATTTATCATTGATATGAAAGGTGATAAACAATATCTTGATAAGGTTAGTAAAGATTTGATTAAAAATCAAATGATTGCAAAACAAGAATTGGCAGATAGAGCAAAAGCTTCTATTACTTTCGATGAAAAAGTAACCAATTTGATTAACATGATTAAGGTTACTATGATGCCTATTGTTGATGGTATTGATTCAGTGCTTGGACCATTGGTTGAACAATTTCATGATGAAAAATTCACTGGTGAATTAAAAGAGTTAGGTGTATCCATTGGCGAATTTGTTAAATTTGGTGCAGAGATGGTTAAGGGTGTTGGTGAGTTTGTATTAGCTATAGGTCCTAAGAGCGCATTAGCTTTATTTTTAACAGGTAAAGCTATTGGTTGGTTATTTGAAAAAGCTAGTTGGATTGCTAATGGATTGTTATTGTCTCAAGGATTTTTAGCTGGAACAAAATTAGGAGGGTTCATGCAAGGAGGTATGGGGGCTATGGCTAGTACTGCTGGAAAAACACTTGGCGCTGCTGGTGGAGCAATAACTGGTTTGGGAGTTGGTACGGCAATTGGTGGTGGTGGTAAAGGTGCTATGATTGGTTCTGCTATAGGTACTGGTGTTGGTGCTTTTGGTCAACTTATAGGTATACCTATGCCGATAGGAATGGCTTTAGGTGGTATGGCTGGTGGTTACCTTGGTGGTATGGCTGATGATTATAATAAACCTGCTAATGATGCTATATTTAATTCACCTGTAAATGATGCTAAATTTAGTTTAAAACCTAATTTAGGTGGTGCTTTTTCAAAAGATAGAGCTTTAATGCAAGGTGGTAAGATAACACCAATTGATAATAAAGATGATTTATTGGCAATGAAACCAGGTGGAGGTATTATGGACTTTTTAAGTAACATAGTTAGTACCAAAGATAATAATAAAGAAAACACAAATAAAACTAAAAACATTAAAATTGAATTTAGTCCGTTGATATTTAAATTTGAAGACCTGGTTGTTAAAACAAGTGATGGTCAAAGTACTATAATTGCAAAAGAATTGTTAAATAATGAACATTTTAAGAGAGATATTGCAAGAACTGTCCATGTTCAAACACAAAAAGCAATTAATCAAGGAATTTTAAAAGGTTGATAATTAATAACTTATTAAATAATTTAAATAATATTATTAAAAATATCATCATACTACTTGACAATGTGGTTTAAAAACGGTTAATTTGCATTAAATAAAAATAAAATATATATATAATATATAAATAATATTAATATATAAATAATAATTTAAAAGTATAAAGGGAAAATTATGTTTACAAGAAAAAATCAAACAATTTCAAATTTTATTGAATCAATTATTACAGAAGCACAAAGATTAGAGTCTGTATATTCACCACTAACAAATTACACACCTTCAAACTATGTTGGTGAAACAAAGACAGAAAGTGGAGTTAATGAAGATGGTACTAAATGGTATAGAACAACATATTCAACAAAAGATGGTTCTTATACACAATCATCATATTTAACAACAACAGGGTCTGATACCAATAATTGGTATACAACACCTTCTTTTGAAAAAACAAATACACCAACACAAAATACAACAAATACACCAACTTCTGAAACAACATATAAAAAAGTTGATTCAACAATATATCAACTTAGAGAATCTCTAACCAAAGCTGTTGAAAATCAAAATTATGAAGAAGCTGTTAGATTAAGAGATGAAATTACAACATACGAAAAAAATAGAGAAGAAATTACTAGTTTAAAACTTCAATTAGAAAAAGCTGTTTCAACACATAATTTTGAAGATGCTATCAAATTTAGAGATAAAATTAAAAAATTTGAATTTGTAAAATAATTAATATATTTTTATTTTAGAATTAATTTAAGACACCAATTGGTGTCTTTTTTATTATATACCAATTTGTTTTAATAAGTATTTATTTTGTTAAAAATTACATTACACTAGTATTTATATATAAATAAATTAATTATGCCAAAAAATTTTCCTTTTTATGACACTAATTCACCAACACCTAGTACTAAAAATACTATTACAAGTGTTGCTGCTGGTCCAACAGTAGGTCCAATAACAATTAATGGTATAAGCCCAGGTGGTATCAGAGATTATTTATTATATAGAAACATATTCCCTATAGATAGGAGTGAAATATATCAACAATTTTTTGATATTAATTCAAATGTTAATGGTAGTGCTTCAATTGGTGAGCCAGTACTTGATACAATAGTTAATGAAGGTGTTAATAGACTACCTACAAATAGTGATATTTTATTTTTTGGTAAATCATATAGAGATTTAAATAATATAAAAAACAATCAATTTAGAAATGTTACTGATGATGATTTAAAGTCTATATCTTTTATTAGAAAAGATAATACCACTTCTATTAATAATAGTAATTTTACATTTAGTTTTGGTAATTCATATTTTCCTTTAAACTATACAATAACATATCCAAATAAACCAAATGAAACAATAGATGAATATGGTTTATTATCTAAAACAACATCTGCTGGTTTTAAAGAAAAAGTAACAATTCAAAACTTATATAATGTTACTTCTGAACAAGTAGATATATCTAAATTCATTGATAACAAATATACATCTGATAGTTTTTTAAAATCACATAGTAATGTTGTTAAAAATGAAGGATATCTAAATCAATTTGGTGGTTTAAATCAAGGTGGTGGTGCTGGAATACAAGCTGCTGATATTATTGGTAGTTTAGCTAATGGTCAAGGAATAGGTCTTGGAAGTCTTAATAATCCAAATCCAATACCAAATTTTGATATTAGAAGTTCATTAGCTGGTAGAGTTCTTGGAGCAACTGGTGCTATTGCAGATACAAATCTAGGTATAATTGGTGGAAAACAATTAGCATTACTACTTGTAAATAACGCTGCGTTTAACGTACAGCAATCAATTCTAGGTAAGCTTAATATAAAAGAAAATATATTAAGTCTTGTAAAAGGAAATGGTTTAGCTGGGTTTAGACCTAATTACTCAATTACAGTACCTGAAACTACTTTAGGTAAAACCCTTCAAAGTGTTGTTAACGTTTTAGGATTTACAATACCTAGAAGTTATTTACAACCTGAAGGTTCAATATTTTCAAGTGAAAGTGGTGACGTTGAAAATGTATCTAGAGCAAATTCAATGATTAAAAACACTGGTAAGGGTCAATTTGTATCATTAATAAAACAAGCAACTACAAATCTAGGTGGAACTGGTGAATATGACAAACCAAATGTTACTTCATTTAGAAGTGGATATGCACCTGCTTATGCAAACGGAGATGATGCAACTGAAGTAGCTTATAATATATATGCATTTTCAAATGGGCAAGGTCATTTGATTGATTTATTAAAATCTGATGATAAAACAATACCAAATATGTCAATTGACAGGGATGGTAAACTTGCAGATTCTGGATTTGATAGTCAACCTAATGGATTTAAATGGAAAGGAAAAGCTGGCACAGTTAATGGCTATAATGGATATTTCAGACTCCTTGATGATTTTTTTGATGATGATGATAATAAAAAATCATTATTGGTAAAAACACAAAAACTATTTAATAGTGTTGGTATGAAGAATATAATATCAGCAAAGGGAGATGTTGTAGTAACTGATAGTCAAATACAAACAAGAAATGCTGGTGCTATTTCAAGAGGTAGTGCTGTTCTTGGTGGTTCAAATTTTAATATTGATAACGGAACTTATGTTGGAACAACAAACCCTAATCAATTTGGTAGAAGTTGGACACATTATGATAGATACGATACAGTAAAAAAATTAGTAAGAAATAAAGCTTTAGATTCCAAAATAGCATATAGAAATCATATTGAAGGTAGTATATTAGATGATAATGGTTATCCTAAAATAGCGCCATATGCAGATGATATGCAAAAAGATGACCCTAAAAAATATATGTTTTCTATTGAGAATCTTGCATGGAATGATGAATATTTTAATTTATTACCTTGTGAAAGAGGACCTGGTGATTTGTTGACTGGTAAAAAAGGTAGGATAATGTGGTTTCCTCCATATGACATTCAATTTAGTGAATCTAATAGTGTTGAATGGGAATCAAATAAATTCATAGGTAGAGGTGAATCAGTATACACATATAGTAATACTGAAAGAAGTGGTACGTTATCTTTTAAAGTTGTTGTCGACCATCCAAGTTATGCTAATTCATTTAGTAGTGCTTTAGGTGGAAATGGTTCATCACCAATAGATAATTATGTTGCTTCATTTTTTGCTGGTGAGTTAGACCCAACTACTGCATATAGTAATAAATTAACAACTGTAGAGCTTACTGATGTAATTACTCAATATAAACCAACAGATAAAAGAAAATTAGCTGTAAATTCACAAACAAAACCTGCAAATACTGAGTTAAAAATTTATTTTCCTAATGATGTTTATACATATGTTCCAAAGTATGAAAATGGATTAGAAAACCCAGGAACCAAAAAAATAGAAAGTGGTAACGGATATACTTTTGGTATTGGATATATGGCTGGTCAAGTTACTAGTAAGAAAACATATAATGATAAATATAATTTTGGGCTTAATAAAGAATTAACAATATATGGTAATTCATATAGTGGGATTACAGACCCTTCTTTTATTGAAAAATTAAAAACAGAATTAGGACCAGATGGTCAATGTCCAAATTGTACGATAACAATTAAAGGATATTCTAGTTCACAAGGAACAAATTCGGCTAATGAAGTTTTAGCTAAAAAGAGAGCAGAAACGGTTAAAGAATTACTTAATGGTGTTTTTACTACCGATGATGATAGGAAAAAAAGACTTAAATCTGAAATAGGTGGCACTGAAAGTGTTCCTCAATGTGATGAAGATACTGATAACCAAGATGGTGATGAATGTAAAAAAGCTAGATTTGTATCTATTATTTTTGGTGTTGATTATAGTTTAAATAATGGTCCTCTTGATTCAGTAATCGTTAAAAAAACATTCACAACAACAACAAAAATAAATCCATTTTATGATGAGTGCACATATTTTCAAAAATTAACTGAAAATGATTATTTTGTTTTTGATTCATTTAGAGATAGGATAAAATATTTTCATCCAGCATTCCATTCAACAACACCTGAAGGATTAAACTCTAGATTAACATTCTTATTACAATGTACAAGACAAGGTCCTACACTTGAAGACCAAGGAGCTAATAACTTAGCATTTGGTAGACCACCTGTTTGTATACTTAGGATTGGTGATTTTTATAATACTAAAATTGTTATTGATAATATAGGTATTGACTATGAACCGTTGGTATGGGACCTTAATCCAGAAGGTATAGGTGTACAACCAATGATTGCAAATGTTAATATGTCATTTAAAATGATTGGTGGTTCAACATTAATGGGTCCAATAAATAAATTACAAAACGCATTATCGTTTAATTATTTTGCAAATACTCAAGTTTACGATGTTAGAGCTGATTATTTAACTAAGAAAGCAGTAACTAGTGATAAATTGGGTGGATATCAAATTGCTAATGATGCGACTAGTCAATACGGTGGTAATTTAAATAAAGGTGTTAAAACAACTATAGGTACACCATCTGTTTATGATTTCAACCAAATAAAGACTAGTTTAGATACAACATTTAAAATAGCTAAGTTTCCAAGTTCGACAGGAGCGGCAATAACTGGAATTACTGGTATTAATAAAGTTGATATTAACACAATAAAGGTTAGTGATTCTGAAACTTCATACATAATAGGTGTTAAATTAGACCAAAAAAACATATTTGATACTAATGGAACTATGTTGATGACAGAAGAACAATATAAAGAATTTATTAATAAGAATATAATAATAACAATAAAAGGTGTTGAAGATTCTACATATTACTTTGAATCAGCTATTGAATATGATAGCAAGTTTCAAAATAGTATAAACTTATTTTTTAACAACTATTATTTAGGTGAGCTTAAAACTAGTACTGGATTTCCATACATAAAATATTGTAAAAGTGGCTCTTATTGTCTTAAACCAGGTAATTATACATTAACAGTAAGATATGCAGGTCTTGATATTTTTAGTAAACCTATAAATTTACCTGAAATCCAATAACATTAACTTAAATATATTAAAAAAACATGGCTAACTATTATGACCGTTACGGTAAATTTAGATATGACGCTAATATGAAACCAGTTATTGGTATAACAATACCAGTATCCACATCAGATAAACAAGTAGTTTATAAACAAGGGTCAAGTAGACTTGACAAAATGAGTAATATGTATTATCTTAATCCGTATAGCGGATGGTTAATTATGTTAGCTAATCCACAATTTGGTGGTTTAGAATTTAATATACCAGATTTATCATTGATAAGAATACCTTATCCTTATGATAGTGCTATACAAAGATATATAATAGAATTAGATAATCATATAAAGCTTTATGGCGAATAGAATAGGATGTAGTGCTGGTAAAACAAGTTTAATAGACCCAAATAATTTTTCTGGACAAGGTTCTTTTGATAATATATCAGTTCCTTTAGAAGATTTGAACATATCAGTACAATTAAAAACTTTTAAAAAAGGAAGAACAATATTAGCAGCTGAAGGGGAATCAAAAAATGTTGATAGTTCTAAAACAGTATCTGTTACTTTTATTGAAGGAAGTAATGTTGGTGGTAAAAAAGTATTAACAACAAAATATACTGATTTAACCACTGTATTAGATAAAGGGGTTGGTGATAGTGAAAATTTAGGTATTACAAATATTGAAGTTGATTTTAACTCATCATTTGCACCGCTAATAACAATACAATTCATAGATGTTAGAGGTAGCAGTATTTTCCAAAATGAAACAGAATTAAATAATAAAGAAAATAAATATTCAGTATTTTTTCAATTACCTTATCCGTTATATGAATTAACAATAAAAGGTTATTATGGTCAACCTGTTAAGTATTGTTTACACATGACCAAATTCAATTCAAAATTTAACTCGAAAACTGGTAATTTTGAGATTACAGCAAACTTTATTGGGTATACATATGCTATGTTATCTGATATGTTATTAGGTATACTTAAAGTTATTCCATACACTGCTAGAGGAGCTGCAAAATACGATGAACTTATAAAACAAAATCCAAAATTATTAAACTTAAATGATTTAATGATTGAAATAAGTCAATTAGATAGTAAATTAAAAAAAATAGGTGGTAATGACCCAAATGCAGCTAAGGTTAATACATTAAAACAAATACTTGGTGATTTGGATTCAATTAAAGGCCAAATAGAGAGATTTGGTAGTGATATTGATGCGATTCCTGATAGAAATGGTTATGAACCATATAGATATATTGTATCAACTGATTATGAAGGTGAAAAAACTAGTAAAGATACGTATATTGGAGGTGTTACATCTATAATAGATAGTTATAATAAAAAAGCTACTCCTCTCGGATTTGCATTAAACTTAACTGATTTTACTACCTTAGATAGAAACGCATATTTATTTAAATCGCTAAATGACACAACAACACCTAAACTTAGTGATGTTAGTGATAGAGTAGGTATTATAGGTGATACCATAACATTTTTTGTTTATAATATGAATAAGCAATATAATACTATTAATACAGTTGGTCAATCAATAACATTAGAAATAGGTAAAGCAGAAAACGAATTAGCAATATCAATTGGTAAAGTACTTAAAGAGGGGCTTGGATTTGAATCAACAGTAAGGAATATAGTTGAATGTTTTACAGTTGCTGTTGAAGTTTTATTATCAGTTATTTATGATGTGTCAGTAGAAGCAGAAGAAAACAAAACAAGAAAAGAAGAATTAAAAACCGCTTTTAATAACCCAAAAAATTCTGATAAAAAAGCAAAAGTAAGTGAAAAATTTTACCCATGGCCAGATTATAGAGAAAAGGTTCAAAATGAAGGTTATAAAGAAAAATACTTAGGTTCTTATGGTGTATTAAAAACACCAAGTAACGTAACTGAATTGGCATTTATTGATGATTTATTAAACGCTTTTGTAAAGGCTAAAAAAGCTGAAAATGATGCGGCTTTAAATTTAAATGTTGAAAACAGTGTGTGGTTGCCAGTTAATGCATTTGATACTATTTTATTTGACAAAGTATCTCCATATTCTAGATTACCATCAAACGCAACTAATATTGATGTTATAAGATTGATAGTTATAAGAGCTATGACTTTCTTAGGTTATACAAATGATAAAACTGTTTTGTCTAATAATGATTCTGCTGCAATAATAGCTATGGCAACAGCTGAGGCTAATGCTATAATAAATGATAAAAATTTAAAACAAGATGTAAAAAAAGCTGTTATAGAGTCATTTAAAAATCAGGCTGATAATGTATTTGCTGGAGTGGTTAGTGTTGAGGGAATTGCTAAAGATATTAGCAAAACCCCTACAACCCCTGAAACTATGAAGGTTCTTAGTGGTGAATATACATATGATTATATATTTAATGATACAGTTGTAACAACACCTATTTTAGATAAGGCAGGTTTTATTATAGGTTATACATATACAGATAATCAAAGAAGGATAATACCAATAACAGAAAGTTTTCAGTTAGGTAATTGGAGTAGAAATATAACTGATTTAAAAAAAATTAGTGCTGGTGGTAATGTTTTTTTAACAAATTATGGAAGTGGGTATAAAGGTAATCTATCTGGTGAAATAATCAAACCAGATGATGGTGGGTCATATGTTAAAATTTTAACTATGTCTAAATATAATGAATATAAAGATAGAAAATTATCAGAAAATAATATAGCAATTGAAAATATATTTAAAATTACTGACCTTACAAAAGGTACAGGGTATAATGTTTTTGGTGGTATATATGGTATTCAGGAATTTGTTAATATGGATTATGAAGATACATCATTGGTTAATTTACCACTTAGGTTTGTGTTTTATTCTAATACAAATTTAAATAAAGATGAAAAAAATCAGAATTCAAATTCATTAAGTTATAATAGAGCATATAGCAAATTAGATTTATTACCTATTGATATTGATTATCCTAATTTAACCGCAAGTCTAGCAGATTCAGATACTGAATTAAAAAAAGTAAAAATTAATGGTGCTGATGTAAACATACATGATGGATATGGCTTCAATAGAAAATTTTTTAATTCAACATCAAATGGTGATACGAATATAACATACCCATACATTGAAAACAGATTCAGATTAAAACAAGCTAGTGTTTTGGGTATTATAAACCCAAAAGAAACAAACATTAGTTTATTTGGTAGCAAATTTTATTATAATAACGGAAATCCAGCAAAAGCTCTTTTATTTTTAAACACATTACCATTTAATGGTGAAACATTTGAAAAACCAGAAATAATCAATATGTTTAATAAAGTTGGTGGTTTTATTCATGCCCCAACACTTTGGTGCGCATATATTGGAGGATTATTATGGAGGGCTGATAATATAGACCCAACAACAAAAAAATGGAAAGATGTGATAAGATGGGATTTATCTTATACTAATGATAAAGGTGAAATAGAAACAATATATTATGAAGCAGCTACTGATGAGGCAGAAAGGGTTGAAACTTTTAAACTTATAGGTGCTAAATATGATGGTTACCCTAATGGGCCAGGTTCATTTAGTGATTGTTTATTGTATATGCCAGAACAGGCTAGAAATGAATTTAAAATAATTTTTTTTGAGTTTTGTAATGGAAATATTTGGGCAAATATTAAAAATGGGTTAGAGATTTTTAAAGATGGTGTTGAATGTAGGAAATTTATAGATGAATTTTATGAATCTTCTTTTAAAAAAAATGATAATAAAACTGTTTCAGCAAATATAATTAATAAAAATTTGTATAATAATTTATTAAATACTGAAAAGTACAATTCAATATTGCCAGTGCAATATTTTTACCGCAAAAATTTCCTAAATCTTACTAGCTATAATGATGCTTTATTTTTAGAATTAAAAGGCGATTATGAATCAAATACAGCTATAAGAGCAATAATTAATGCCATGAAAGAGGAATCAATAATTGTTAATTCTGGTCCTAATATATGGAAAGAAAAACCAACAAAATCTGGTGAAGATATTTATGTTGATACAACTACAACAAAAGAAACTTTAAATACTTATTTAAAAGCAATTAAAGATGTTTTTAAAAATAAACCTTTAGAGGAAGATATAAAAAGCAAAACTAAACAAGAAGTATTTGGAACTGATAGTGATGAGTTTATTAAATTTCAATTATATAGAAATTGTAAAAACATATATGATAAATGGATTGGTGGTGCAAAAGATGGTAAAAATATAATGTTTCAATGTGGTTCTTTTGATGAAAAACCAGAACCAACAAGAAATGGTAAAGATATAAAATTAGCTAAAGAATATAGAAATACTATAACACCTAAACTTATTGATAGTTTTAGATTTGTAACTAGGTCATTTAAAGATATAGGTAGCGATTTCTATGTTGACCCTACACCAATAGGTACGTATTTAAAAGAAAACCCAAATTCAAGTTTTTATGATTGTGTTACAAACTTATTAGCATCAAATAATTTTGATTTTATAGCATTACCATCATTTATAAACTATAATGATAGAGAAGTTATGGAATCCTTATTCGAACCATATTCTTATAAAGATAGTATTGAAAATGGTATCTGTGGACCTAGTTTTGTGTGTGTTTATGTTGGGCAAAAATCTAAACATTTAGATTTTAATGGTTCAGACTATGAAAACGATGGTTTCGATGTTCAATGTGGTAAAGATGGTAACTTGTTAGGCTTACCAGGTGATTTTGCAGAAGAAAGCAAAGATTATGAAAATAATGTGGCGGTATTTAAAGTAGCGTATAGTCAACAAAATCAAAATATTTTTAAAGACATTATATTAGACCAAAGCGAATTCACGGAAACTGAAGAATCATTAAAAATAATTGATGATATATCTAAAACAGGCTCTGAAAATCAAAGACATTTTGGTGGTCAAAACTTATATAGTGTATACGGTGTTAGAAGTTACAAAGCACAAGTTGAAATGATGGGTAATGCCATGATTCAACCTATGATGTATTTTCAGTTAGATAATATACCAATGTTTCATGGTGCTTATATGATAACACATGTAACACATAGTATAAAACCTAATAGTATGTCTACCAATTTCACTGGTGTTAGAATAAGAAACCCAGAAACACCAATATCAAAAGCTAGTGATTTATATATATCTTTATTAAGAACTATTGAAATTACCGCAACAGATACAACACCTTTAGGTTGCCCACCTAATGGTGGTAGAGAACCAGATAAAACAAGTGGGTTTGGTTATAAAACAACGATAGAAAAACTATTAAATGGTACTGAAACAGATGCTAATAAAATAGCTTCATTTGAAGGTTTTAAAACCGTAACATCTTTTTATGATTTTAAAACTAACAAATTAACAGAAACAGGTGTGCTAGCATTATCACAAGGAATAGCTGAAGGGCTTGGGGTAAACACTTATAGTTGTTTTAACCCTGGTAATTTAGTTGGTGGCACTTGCGGTTCAAAAAAGAATTTCCAAAAATTTGAAACATGGTCAGGTGGTTGGGAAAAATATGAAACATTATTGAAAGAAAAAACAGCATCATTAGGTGATTCACCATCAATTAATTACGCTAACTGTCATACACTTGAAACCAATGCTGTATTAAAAGCTGCTGGTGTTAAATATAATGTTAGTGGACCATATAATTATGCTGGTGGTTCACCAACATTAAGACAATATATAAATGTTTATGCTCCATGGGGTGATGTTCCAAATAACCCAGCAAATTATATTGCAGATATAGCGGTTACTATGAAGATTAATGGATATGATATTAATGTTGATGAACCGATGAGTAACTATATTAAATTTTGATATTATAAATTAATTTAGTAGATTTGCATAATTATGGTAGCAAATATAGTTTCATTAAATAGTATAGATGTTTCACAAGACTTTAATGTAGTGGATTCCATGGATAAAATAATTCATGGTCTCCCTACGCTAATAGTTGGATATAATTTAGTCGATAAAGCATATCCAGATTTTGATATATTGGATATATGTGTTACTGAAAACATATATTGGACATTTAAGAAAACTGAAAAAAGAGATAAATTTACTGAAGATTTAGATTGGTTTATTACCAAAGTATATAATGATTTGGTTAAAGATATAAATTATGTATTTGTAGACCCAATACAATTTAGACCACATACAATCATAAAAATAATAAGAAAAATATATAATATTAAAAATATTATTACTTATATTAATGATGATATGGTATACATATATGGCGAAAAATTGATATTTGGGGTTGATTTAAGATTATTAAGGTTTATAGGTGTTGATACAGATAAACTAATAAACAAATTAAAACAAAAAAGTGCTGACTTTTTGATGGGTAAAGAGATACTTATAGAATATAAAAAAACTGTTGAAACGCTTGGTAACAAGGCGAGATACATACCTTATTTATTTTCTATAAGAAATGGAGAAAACAATACTACTAGCCTCGTTTATATTCCCTGAAAGGGTTGAATGGTTCTTAAATTATCTTGAGAACAAATTTAGTATAACAAAAGATAAGGTATTTTGTTATAAGAATTTAGACGATGAATCTAAACATATCCTCACTTTTAAATTAATAATTCCAGAAAACAAAAATTTAAACCTTAAAGATTTATTTCCAAGTGCGATACCAATACATAAAAAAGGTGATGCGTTATACACAATAAATGCTTTAAATATGATAATAGATTTAAAACATGGTGATAGTATAGGTAATGTTGAATATCGTTCTATTAAAATAGATTGGTCAGATTATCAAAACAAATTAATCATCACAAAAGGAAAAGAACTGGTGTTTTTAAACATTAGTAGAGTTTTTTAATGTTTTATGATATTTATTATAAAATAACATTCAATTTAAACTAATTGGTATGAATAATTATAACGATAAACAAAACAAACCTAAAGATAAAAATCTAAACACTGCTTTAGAGGGTTATTTAGGTTCTGAAAACCAAGACCCTAATATGGATTGTACTAGTGGTGTTTGTGTAATAAAAGGCGATAAAAGTCTAGTAGAAAGAATAAACAAAAAAATAATTACCGAAGACGGTAGACAATTATTATTTTAAGATATAAATGAGAAAGAAAAATAAATTTAATCCAGAACTACTTAAAGAAGAACTTAATAGATTTAAACTATTAGAAAACTATAACTTCTATACTGGTAAACAAGAGGTTCCAGAATATCATGTACCAAATCCAGATGATAATGTTATCTTAGGTAATTTGGAAGAATTAGATGAAGCTGATGAAGAACCAACAGATGATGAACTTGGAAATTTAGCTTCTGATTTAGGTGTTGATGCACCAGAAGATGAACAAGCACCAGAAGAACCTGCTGATGAAGAGCCAGCAATTGAAGAGCCAGCTATTGAAGAACCTGCTGGTGATGAAGTAGAAGTTGACGTTACTTCTTTAGTTAAGGGCTCTGAAGAGGCTAAAATGGCTGCTGATAAAGCAAGTCAAAATTCAGAAATGCTTTTACAAAAATTAACAGATTTAGAATCTAGGCTTTCTAGTATGGATGCCGTTACTAATAAAATTGCTGAATTAGAAAAAGAGATAATTAAAAGAAATCCAACTCCAGTTGAAAAATTAGAAATGCGTTCTTTAAGTTCTTATCCTTATTCTCAAAAATTAACTGATTATTGGGCTGATAAAGAAGGTGCTTATGATGTTATGGATAAAGAGAAAGAAAAGAAAGAATATACTCTAACACAAAAAGATGTTGACACTAGTTATTCTGAACCTGATATTAAACAAAGTTTCAGCGTTAAAGAGGATGATTATACAGAAGAGGATATTTAATAAAAAATAAAAATGATTAATTAAAGGCCCTAGGGCCTTTTTTATTTTAATTACATTTATTTTATTATTTATTTGCTTCATAAATAAATTAAAAGTATATTTGTAAAAATATCTGTTAAATGCTATAAAAATACACAAAATAAATGCTGATATAGCTTGACTTTTGAGCAAAATTTAGTATATTTGTGTAACTAAAAAAGTAAATAAATAACATATATATAAACCTAAAAACAAAAACAAGATGAGTGAATCAAAAAACCCACTAGCAGCAATGTTAGCGCAGTACGAGGCAAACAACAAACCTAAGTACACTAAATCAACTGAAGCCAAATCATATGATTTGAAAAACTATTTTAATACTTACATTAAAGAAGGTATTAAATCAGCAACAAAACAAATTCGTATATTACCTTCACAAGATGGAACTAGTCCATTTGTTGAAATGTATGCTCATAAAGTACAAATTGATGGTGATTGGAAAACATTACCATGTTTAAAACATGAAAAAGATGAGGCTTGTCCTTTTTGTGAGGCAAATGATGCTTTACGTGCAACAGGTAAAGAGTCAGACAAAGAATTGGCTAAAAAATACAATGCTAAATTGTTTTACATTGTAAAAGTGATTGATAGAGAACATGAAGACGAAGGTGTTAAATTTTGGAGATTTGCACATGATTGGACAAAAAGTGGAATCCTTGATAAAATCCAAGGTGTGTTATTAGCAACTAAAAAAGATTTTACACATCCAGCTACTGGTCGTGATTTGTCAATAACAATTAACAGAAATCAGTTAGGTAAGCCAACTGTATCTTCTGTATCTCATATGGACCCAACACCATTATCTGAAGATTCTGATACCGCTAATGAATGGTTAGGTGATACAAGAACATGGGAAGATGTTTATGCTACTAAATCATATGATTTCATGGAAATCGTTGTTAAAGGTGGTGTTCCAGTATGGAATAAAGAAGAAAAAAGATTTGTTGATAAAGAATCAGTTAAAAATGATGGTGGAGATAACATCGAAGCTGAATTAACAATGGGTGTTGAAAACGTAAAAGCTAATATAAAACCAGCTACAGTAAAAGCACCAGTAAGCAATGATGATGATGATTCGGATGAATTACCATTTTAATAATCAAATTTATAAAAAGGTCTGAGCAATTAGACCTTTTTTTTTTTTCTAAAATAATAAAAATTAAATAATAATTAAATATGGCCAAAAAACCAGAGAAAAAATCGAATGAAAAAAAAGAATTTGACTTAGACGCATTTTTAGAATCTGAGAATATTAGTTCAGAACCAAAAGATAAAGAGTTATCATGGGTTCCATTATCAAAAGCATGGCATGATGCATTAAAATTGCCAGGATTTCCTAGAGGTTTTGTATCACTTGTAAGGGGTTATTCTAACACTGGTAAATCAACAGCTTTTTATGAAGCAATTGTTGGTTGTCAAAAAATTGGTGATATGGCTATTGTTATTGAAACAGAAGGTAACTGGAATACAGAACATGCTAAACAAGTTGGTGTTAAATTTATTCAAGTAACTGATAAAGAAACTGGAAAAGTAACAGAAAAACCAGATGGTTTTATTTTGATGAAAAGCAAAGATTTATATAATAGATATAAAAACTACAATCATCAAGAAAGTAAAATGATGACAAAACCAACTAGGTTAGAACCAGTTATTGAAGATGTATCATTATTTATTAGTGAAATGATTCAAAAACAAGAGGATGGTATTATAAATAAAAATATGTGTTTTTTATGGGATTCTATTGGGACGCTTAATTGTTATAAATCTGCTTGTTCTAACACTAGTAATAATATGTGGAATGCAGGGGCTATGGGAGCTTTCCAAGCAATTGTTAACTTTAAAATACCTTCTAGTCGTTCTGAAGATAGTGAGTTTACAAATACAATGATTTGTGTTCAAAAGATTTGGTTAGATAATATGAATGGAACCGTTGTTAAACATAAAGGTGGTGAGTTCATGTTCTTTAATTCTAGAATTATTGTACATATTGGTGGTATTTTAACACATGGTACTAAAAAATTAACAGCTAAAGCTTTGAATCAAGATTTTCAATATGGAACTGAAGCTAAAATTAGGTGTGAGAAGAACCATGTTACAGGCATTGAAAGAAATGGTACTATTGCATCAACACCACATGGATATATCAACCCAGATGAGCTAGATGCTTATAAAACACAGAAAAGAAAATTCATACATGATGCATTAAATGTTAGTTATGATACATCAATTGAATATGGTGAAGAAGATGGAACACTTGAAGGTGATGATATTAGAGAATAGATTGTTTAACCCATTAAAAATGGAACTGTGAATAAAAGACCATCACGCAATGGTGAAATAATAGAAAAAAAACAAAATACACTTTTGGTAGACGGAAATGCCCTGTTTAAGACAGGCTTTTTCGGTGCCAAAAGCATGTATAATTCAGAAGGTAAGCCAATAGGTGGTATTTATCAATTCCTTACAGTTATCCGTAAATTATTAACTGAAGACCTTTATCACAGAGTATATGTATTCTGGGATGGTAACTATAGTGGTAAATTAAGATATGAAATCTATAGTCCATACAAAAGTGGTAGGGGTAAAGACTATAAAAAAGGAACACAACCCACAGATGAATCAGAGTTACAACAACGTAATAGAGTATGGGATTATTTAGCTGAAATGCACATCAGACAATTAAAACATGAAATCATCGAAAGTGATGATTTAATTGCTTATTATTGTTTAAATAAAAAACATAATGAAAAAATAACTATCGTAACAAACGATAGAGATATGGCACAATTAATAGATGATGAGATACAAATTTATTTTTGTGACCCAGCAATTAAAAATTATGTTGATAAATCAAATTTTTCTTCGTACTTTTGTTACCATCAAGAAAACGCAGCACTAATTAAAACAATGATTGGTGATAAAAGCGACACGATAAAAGGTATTAAAGGGTTAGGAGAGAAGAAATTGGTATCACTATTCCCGATGTTAAAAGAAAGTAAATTAACCTTAAACCAAATAATAGATGAAGCTAAAAAACAAAAATTAGAAAGAATATCGGAAAAGAAACCTAATCTATTGATATTAGATAATATCATTAATGGTGTCACTGAAGGTGTTCAAGGTAAAGATATCTATGAAATAAATCATAAATTAGTTAACCTTAAAGAACCAATGATGACAGAAGATGGGATTAAACAATTACATGATTTGATAAATGAACCATTAGAAAGAGGCGAATTTAGAAAAATATATGTTATGATGAAAAAAGATGGGTTAAATAAAGAAATGAGTGAATATAGATACGAAGATTTCTTAATACCTTTTAAAAGTTTAATAACGAGATAAATAATTAATTTAAAACAATAAAAAATGGCAACATCAGAAACTAAAACAACAGAAGTAACAAACACAAATGATTACGCAAAAAAAAATGAAGAAAGATTTGAATTTGTGTTATTTATAAATGACCACATTATATGTCAACGATATCTTAATATCAGAGATTACAATGAAGATGCTATAAAATCATTAGAATTAAAAGACCTTGCAGATAGTATCGTAGGTGTTAATAATGGTTCATTTGGTGAAGTAGGTATTATACCTAAACATTTAAAGAATAAAGCAATAGAATATTTGTGGAGTAATTATAACCCATATTATACTAAACCTGAAACAACAACTGATAAAATTGATAACTTTCAATTTGAAGTTAGAGTTGATAAAAAAGTGGTTTTAAGTTCTGGTTTTTCAGGTAATTTATTTCCTCCAAGAGTTAGATATGCTGTGGATATCAAAGAAATTATACCGTCTATTATGAGTGAGATTAGATATTATTTGAGTCAAAAAAATTATACTATTGTATAGTATAAGTTATCACTTTAATATATTTATTAATACAGTAGTTTTAAAATTTAAAAACAAATAGATGGCAAAAATAGACAAGGATACATTAGGATATTTAGGGATGGAGTACCAATTAAGATTATTGGCACAAATATTAACAGATAAAAGATTTGCTAACTCAATAATTGATATTGTTGACCCAAATTATTTTGAAGAACAATACTTAAGAATAATAGCCGCCACTATTAAAGATGCAAAAAATAAATCAGATATAATACCAGATTTTGGTAGTATTGAGTTTAGATTGTTAGAAGAAATAAGCGATGTACAACAAAGGAAGTTTGTACTCGCTCAACTTCGCAAGATTAAAGAAGCTAATTTAAACGATACTGAAAAGATTCAAGAGATTGCCATGACTTTTTGTAAACAACAAGAGTTAAAGAAGTCAATAAAAGAAATACAAAAAATTATTGACAAGGGTAATTTAGAGGATTATGAGAAATGTGAATCCATCCTTAGAAAAGCACTAGAACATGGTGATAACAAAGATGATGGTATGGATATCTTTGAAAGTATTAACACAGTATTAGATGAAGATTTTAGAAAACCTATTAAAACAGGTATCAAAGGTCTTGATGAAATAATGGATGGTGGGCTATCAAAAGGTGAATTGGCGGTTATATTAGCGCCATTTGGCGTTGGAAAAACCACAATGATGACTAAAATAGCTAATACAGCTATGCTTGATGGTCATAAAGTGTTACAAATATTTTTTGAAGATATGCCAAAAGTTATTCAAAGAAAACATTTAGCTTGTTGGTCTGGATATGATTTAAATAGTTTATCTTTACACAAAGATGAATTAATGCAAATGTGTAAAGATATGGAAAATGGCACTAAAGGTAATAGCGGTGTTTTAAGGCTTAAAAAATTCCCAAGTGATGGAACAACAATACCTGTGATTAAACAATACATTAGAAAGCAAATTGCTGGTGGTTTTAGACCAGATATTATATTGTTAGACTATATTGATTGTGTTCAACCATCAAAACACCATGATGATGCTAATGTTGGAGAAGGTGCAGTTATGAGACAATTTGAAACAATGTTATCAGAATTAGATTTGGCTGGATGGACAGCTGTTCAAGGTAATAGAAGTTCAATATCTGCTGAAGTTGTTGAAGCCAATCAAATGGGTGGTTCAATTAAAAAAGGACAAATTGGTCACTTTATTGTTTCTATTGCTAAAACACTTGAACAAAAAGAAGAAGGTACTGCAACACTTGCAATTCTTAAATCTAGATTTGGTAAAGATGGGGTTATATTCCCTAACGTAATTTTTGACAATGCTAGAATACAAATAGAGATGGGTCAGAATCAAACAGGTGGCAGTACAAGAAAAGAACACAAAAAAGATACTGATAATAGTAACCAAGAACGCCTTAATGCATTATTTGATGCAAGGAAAAAAGCAACAAACAATTAATAATAAAATAAAATGACAGAACCAATTTTAAAAAGCAATCCAGACAGATTTGTGTTATTTCCAATAGTACATCAAGATTTATGGGATTATTATGAAACAGAGTTAGATGCAATGTGGACAGTTAAGGAAATTGACTTATCAAAAGACATTGACCATTGGAATAATAAATTAACAGATAATGAAAGATTCTTCATTAAAAACGTATTAGCTTTTTTTGCAGCATCTGACGGTATTGTTAATGAAAATCTAGCGGAGAACTTTTTAAAAGAAGTTCAGTATACAGAAGCTAAATTCTTTTATGGTTTCCAAGTAATGATGGAAAATATACATAGTCATATGTATTCATTACTTATCGATACATACATAAAAGACGTTGAAGAACGCAAGAAATGTTTTAAAGCGATAGAATATATGCCACCAGTAAAGAAAAAGGCTGAGTGGGCTTTAAAATGGATTGAATCTAAATCATTTGCTGAAAGGCTTGTTGCATTTGCAGCTGTTGAAGGTGTTTTCTTTTCTGGTTCATTCTGTAGTATATTTTATTTGAAATCTAGAGGGTTAATGCCAGGGTTATGTGATACCAATGCATTTATATCAAGAGATGAAGCTTTACATTGTGATTTTGCAATTCATTTATTTAATAATCATATTATAAATAAACCATCAAAGGATAGAATTCGTGAAATACTGTTATCTGCATTAGATATCGAAAAAGAGTTTATTACTGAATCATTACCAGTATCTCTTATTGGCATGAATTCTGATTTAATGAAACAATATTTAGAATTTGTCGTTGATGGTTTATTATCACAATTTAATTGTGAAAAAGAGTTCAATTCAAAGAACCCATTTGAGTTTATGAATCAAATAGCATTAAAAACAAAACAAAACTTTTTTGAGGGCCGTTCAACAGAATATAAATCAGCAGACTTAAGTGGTCCAATATCATTTGATGAAGAAATCTAAAAATTTAAAAATATGCAAGTAATAAAAAGAAACGGAAATAAAATAGATTTTAATCCTAGTAGAATACTTACTAGGATTAAAAAACAAGCTGAAGGGTTAAAAGTTAATGCTGATGAAGTGTTTATTAAAGTAACACAAGGTTTGGCTGATAATATGACTACTAACCAATTAGATGATTTGATTTCAGTAGTTGCTGAATCATTGGCTATGAATCACCCAGATTATTCTAAATTAGCGGCTAACATAGCAATTAGTAAGTTACATAAAGAAACTGAAGATAGTTTTATAAAAGCTACTAAAAAAATGTACAATAATGGTTTGTTAAGTGAAACATATTATAATAAAGTTAAAGAAAATATAGACATTATAGAATCTATTATTGATTATAGTAGAGATTATCAATTTGATTATTTTGGGTGGTGTTCATTAAAAGATATCTATCTATTGAAATTATCTAATGGTATGATAGTAGAAAGACCGCAACATATGTATATTAGAGTTGCGTTAATGATTACTAATAATGAAGCAGACTTTAAAGAAAAATATAATGATTTAAGTAATCAAAAAGAAAGCCCAGCAACACCTATTAAAATTAATATTGGTACTAAAATTGGACAAATAGCTTCATGTTTTGATGAAAATACTGAAGTATATATTCATAATAAAGGTTTAATACCAATAAAAGATGTTAAAGTTGGTGATAAAACAATAACACATAAAAATAATTTAAAAAATATTACTAATGTTTGGGTTAATGACGTAAACGATAGAGAAGTTGTTACATTTAAAACTTATAGAAGTAGACCAATAACTTGTACATCTAACCATGAATTTTATTCAATATCTAACGAACAATTAAAATGGGGTTTAAAACCAAGTTTTAATTCTATTGAATATTTAAGAGAAGGTGATTACATTAAATTAGGTTATAATGTTGGTGAAACATCTGTTGAAGTAATTGATTTATTTAATATTTTAAAAGATGTTGATGGATATGAATTAACATGTGATAATGAATATATTTATGGTGTTAAAAAATGGGAACAAACCGTTCATAATGTAAAAGATACAGTTGTAAATCATAAAAATTTAGATAAAATTAAAAGATTTTTGATAATTGATGGTGATATGGCTAAATTTATTGGGCATTGGTATGGTGATGGTACGTTACTTAAACGAAATGGTAATATTAGAGGTATTTCTTTAGTAGCACATACGAAACAAAAAGGTATTTGTGAATTTATAAGAAATATTATTACTAATAATATTGGATTACATTTTACTGATTATCTAAATAAACACAATAAAAATGATAGTGAATGGTATAGTTTTTCAATAAACAATAATTTATTAGGGTTATGTTTTGAAAAACTATTTGGTAGTTATTTTGATGGTAAAAAAATAAATTCCTTTATGTATGATTGGGATAAAAACTTAGTTGATAATTTTTTAATAGGGTTAATAAATTCTGATGGATGTGTCACCAATAAATTAGATGTTAATTTATCCATGAAAAATTTAGATTTAATAAAAAATCTTTCTATTATTTTAAAAAAACATGGGTATAATACTGGTTATTCAATGACTAAAAAAGGTCTATACCGATTAGATTTAGGTAAAAATTTAGATTTAATAAAAATGGTTACCAAACATTATAATGACGATAGGTTAACTAGAGATTATAAATTAGTGAATAGTAGAAAATATGTTATTAAAATTAACGGTGAAACATATTCTCAAATTATTAGTAAATCAATTATAAGTTATAATAAAACTAAAGTTTATAATTTGGAAGTAGAAGATGACCATTCATACAACGTTGAAGGTATTATAGCTAAAAATTGTAATTTGTCTATTATTCCTGATGATTCAACAGAAGGATTACTTAATATGCTTGGTAGAATATCTGTATCTTCTTCAAAAGCTGAAGGTATTGGTCTTGCTATATCAAACATTCGTTCTAAAGAAAGTAATGTTGGTAATTCAGATGGTAAAGCTGGTGGTATTTTAAAATACTTGAAAGTTGTTAATGAAGCATTAAGATATTGGAACCAAAGAGGTAAAAGACCAGGTTCATGTGCTGTTTATATCGAACCATGGCATAAAGATATTTATGATGTTTTAGATATTAGAAAGAAAACTGGTGATGAAACACTTAGAGCACGTGATTTGTTTTCAGCGCTATGGGTTCCAAATAACTTTATGAAAGCCGTTGAAACAAATAGTGATTGGTATTTATTCTGTCCACACGATATTAAAAAAGCTGGTTTAAAACCATTTTATGAAATATATGGTGAAGAATATGAAACAGAATATAATAAAGCAGTAGAATTAGGTATTGGTACTAAAATTAAAGCACATGATTTATGGATAAAAATCATTGAATCACAAATTGAAAGCGGTATGCCATATATGTGTTTCAAAGACCACGCTAATGAAAAATCTAATCAAAAGAATTTTGGGGTTATTCATTCTAGTAATCTTTGTTCAGAAATTATGGAAGTGACTGATAGTCAGACAACTGCAATATGTACACTTACATCAATACCAGTTCAAAAATTTGTTACGGATGGTAAATATGATTTTAATGAATTAGGCAGGGTTAGTCGTTCAATTACTAAATCACTTAATATAGCTGTTGATGTTAATGAGTATTCAACTGTAGAGGGTAGAAAAGGTGGTTTAGAGCAAAGAGCATTAGGTATAGGCATTCAAGGTCTTGCTGATGTGTATGCTATTCTTAAATTAGCGTTTACATCACAGGAATCTAGAAAGTTAAATAAAGAGATATTTGAGACGATTTATTTTAATGCTTTAAGACAATCATGTGATTTGGCTAAAGAAACTGGTTTAACTTATGACCATTATGAAGGTTCTCCAATTTCAAAGGGTATTTTTCAATGGGAAATGTGGGGATTAAAAGAAGAGGATTTAAGTGGTATGTATGATTGGAAACAATTAAGAGAAGATATCTTATTATATGGTGTTAGAAACTCTCTTGTTACAACATGTCCACCAACAGCTAGTTCGGCTCGTGTAATAGGTTCTAATGAAGCGTTTGAACCATTTACATCTAACTTATATGTTCGTAAGGTAACTGGTGGTGAATTTGCTATGGTAAATAAACATTTGGTTAGAGATTTAGAAGAATTAGGATTATGGAATAGAGAAATTCTTAATGAATTGATTAAATATGAGGGTAGCCTTCAAAAAATACCAGTGATACCACAAGATATTAAAGATAGATATAGAACGGTATGGGAGATATCTCAAAAATCACTTATTGAAATGTCAGCAGACAGGGGTCCATTTATTGACCAATCACAAAGTCTTAATATCTTTTTTGACACACCAACTGTTGCAAAATTAACAACAGCTCACACATTAGGGTGGAGGTTAGGGTTAAAGACTGGTCAATATTACTTAAGGAGTCAACCAGTTGAAAATAAAGCAAAACATTTAGCTATTGATATGGTAAAACAAAACAAACCAGAAAAACCAATAGATAGTCAATTTGAATGCTTTGGATGTTCAAGTTAAAATAAAAAGGTCCTTTAAGGGCCTTTTTTTTATTTAACACATTTACTTATAAAAAATAAATATTATAATATTTATTAAAAAAGAAACTAAACAATGGCTGAAGGACGTTATATAAACATAAATTACCCATTTAGGAATAGTCCAAATGGATTTTTCTTAGAAATGAATTCTGATGACAATTCAGCTATTAAAGCTGACCTTGTACATTTAATACTAACAAGAAAAGGTCAAAGACTTTATTTACCAGACTTTGGCACTGATTTAGTTAAATTCATATTTGACCAAAATGATGACATCACATTAAGTTTAGTTAAAGAAGAAATAAAAACAGTTGTTAAAAAATACTTACCAAATCTAACGATAACAAATTTAACAGTTACTTATTCAGATGAAAGTGAATATGCTGCTGTTATTACTATAGAATATATAGTAACTGAAGGAGCATTTCAAACAAGTGACTCTGTAGTTATTAATCTTTAACATAATAAACTATATCTTTTATTACCAGAGTCATATATTCTATATATTCCTCTTGTTAACATAATAGAGTGTTCTGATTCATTTTCATCAAAACCTTGTTTAACTAGAATATCTTTCCTAAATTTGAAGCGATATTCTCTTTTTTTATTTAATATATAGTAATAATTAGGTATTGTATCGTATATAAATTTAAAACCTAATTTCTCATATAAATCACCTAGTGACCATCTTCTATCGGCATAACTAATAATTTCGATAGGTTTATATGTTTTAATAAAGTGTTTTAATAATTTGTCAGCACCGCCAATAACATTTGTGTTTAATTTATTACAAAATCTAACTAATTCATATAAACCTTCTGATGAATTATGACCCATTATCTTACGTAATTTACCAAATGTCATAATACTAACTAATTCATCATTATAATATAGTCCTAATTTTATTTTAGAATTAACATTACCCTGTAGATGATTTTTATTTAAAAATATTTTTGTTTCTTTAGAAGATACTTCTTTTATTTCTGTTTTTCTTCCATATATCTTATAATTGGTCATACCAAGTATATTACGTATTCTAGATTTAACGATATCTTGTTTATGTACCCACTCATCTTCAAATATATGTACTAACTGTATACCTAATTGTTCACATTCATTTGTTTTATTTAAATGATAATCATTATTTAAGTATTCTTCTGAGTGCCAATAAAGACCATTAAATTCAACAGCTATTTTTTTAGAAGGTATGTATATATCTAATTCTTTACCATTAAGTATTGATTTATTGTTTTCAATCATATCAATATTTAGTGACTTAATAAAATTAGTTACTTCTTTTTCATTATTAGAAACTCCGTTATTAGAACATTTAGCACAACCGTTACCATTTCTATGTGAATCACAACGCTGTTCAAATTCACCATGTATAGGACATATTATTTTTACTTTATCTGTTATTTTATTATAATCGACAAAAGAATAATCATATTTATTATTATGTACAAAAGAACAAAAAGTATTAAATGTTTTAGTGTCATATATTTTTTCTAAACATTTAAAACAACCTTGTTGTTTTGATATATGGTTATTTGGTGTTTGTTCAAAAACACCGTGTTCTGGGCAAATAATTTTAATTTTATCGTGTGATGTATCATATTTCACTAAAGAATAATCGTATTTATTATCATGAATTTCTTTAGCTTTTAATATAAACATGTTAGTATCCATTTTACTAGTACCACCACAATACAAACACCCTCTACCATTTAAATGATTACTAGGTATTTGTTCAAAAATACCGTGCTCTCGACAAATGATTTTAATTTTTGTTTTTGAATTAATGTAGTTAACAATAGAATAATCGTATACATCACCATGAACTTTTTTTGCGTCTGAAATAAATACATCTATATTTTTTCTTTGTTTATTATGTAATATGGTAGTTGAACACTTAGGGCAATTTTGTTTTGCATTAACATGTTTACTTGGTGTCTGTTCAAAAACACCATGTATTGGACATATTATTTTAATCATTGAATCATTTTTAAAATATTCAACCAATGAATAATCATACCTATCACCATGAATTTTCTTTGCTGATAAAATAAATTCTTTAGATGTTTTCTTTTTCATACCTTATGGTGTTTAATTATAACTATGTAAAGTTAGTAAAAAAAAATAATAAAAGAAATGTTTATTATTTTTTTTTATTAGTTATATTTATTATTAAAAGAATAATATGGCAAATCAAGGGATTAATTATACTTCACGTAACTTCGCAGACATAAGGTCTGGGCTAATAGATATGGTTAAACAATATTACCCAGACATCTTTAATGATTTTAATGATGCATCTGTTGGTATGATGTTACTAGAATTAAATGCAGCTGTTGGTGATATGTTATCAGTCAATACTGATAGGATGTTTCAAGAAACACAAATAGATTACGCTAAAGAGTCAAAATCTGTTCGTTCATTAGCTAGGACATTTGGTTTAAAGATACCAGGTAAACGACCAAGTATAACAATAGTTGATTTTAGTGTTAAAGTTCCAGTTTTTGGTGATACATATGATTCTTCATATGCTCCTATTATTAGAGCTGGTGCACAGGTAAATGGTGCAGGTAAGGTATTTGAAACAACAGGTGATATTGATTTTACTAATCCATTTACTGTTGGTGGTATACCAAATAGAAAAATAATACCTAATTTTGATTCAAATGGTACTATTATTAACTATACTATTGTAAAAAGGGAAATTGTTATAAATGGTTTTACCAAAGTATTCAAAAGAATAATAACAGCTAACGATGTTAAACCATTTTTAGAAGTTATATTACCAGATGACAATGTTTTATCTATAGATTCAATTATATCATTACAAGGTACTAATTTTTCAACACAACCAAGCAATAGTCAATTCTTAGATATACAAAATAGATGGTTTGAAATGGATGCATTGGCTGAAGATAAAGTATTCATCGAAGATACTGCAAAGGTTTCAGATAATGCTGGTGTTAGACCAGGAAAATGGATAACAGTAACAAAAAAATTCATAAGAGAATATACTGATTTAGGTTTTACAAAACTAATATTTGGTGGTGGTACGCAAGACACTAGTAGCCTTTCTGATTTTGACACAAACAAAGCTTTGGTTAATCAAATAGGTGACTTTATAAATAATATGTCATTAGGTGTTACACCAACAGCAAATACTACTATGTTTATTAAATATAGAGTTGGTGGTGGTACTGATACCAATTTGGGTGTTAATGTATTGACATCTGTTGGCTTGGCTGATATTAGTGTAATAGGTAGTGATGCTCAAATAAATCAAGCTGTTAGAAATTCATTAACAGTTAATAATGCATTACCTGCTTTAGGTGGTAGAGATGTTCCTAGTGTTGAAGAAATAAGGAATATGGTTAGATATAATTTTGCCTCACAAAATAGAGCAGTAACTATTAAAGATTACCAAACAAGAATAACACAAATGCCAGGCAAATTTGGTGTTCCATTTAGATGTGGTGTTTTTGAAGAACAAAATAAAATCAATATATACGTATTAGGTTTAAATGGTAACGGTAATTTATCTAATTCATCAACTAGCGCATTAAAAGATAATATAGCAACATATTTAGCTGATTATAGAATGCTAAATGATTATATTCAAATGACTGATGGTAGAATAATAAATTTAGCATTTGAAGTTGATTTATATACTGATAAAAAAATACCACAATCACAAGTTATTAGTGAAGTAATTAATAACATACAAACATATATGGATATTAATAATTTCCAAATGGGTGATAATATATACATATCTAATTTACTTAATAAAATAAATGATGTTGGTGGTGTTATAAACGTAATTGATTTGAGGATATATAATAAAGTTGGTGGAATATATAGTATTAATGAAATATCACAACCTTATTTAGATGCTGAAACAAGACAAATAGACCTATCAAGTGATTATACTTTATTTGGTGAACCTACTAGTATGTTTGAAATATTACAACCAACTAAAGATATAATGGTTAGGGTTAAATCTTAGTATTTCCTTATTATATTAAAAATACTAAATTTAATAAAATAACATTATTTAAAAATAAAAATATGAGTTGTAATTGTAAAAAAGAAAATAATAAAATAGAAAATAATGAAGAAACTAATATAATAACAACAATATTTAAACACTTTTTAAATTTTTTTATTTTTGCTATTTCATTAATGTTTTCTCCTGTTGCATTGGTTGGATATGTGATAGTTATGTTTAGAGTTATCGTTTTGAATAAAAACGTTGATATCCTTAGTTTAACTACCAATTTTATTTCTAATTATAGGAAATATAAAGAAATTAAATCACTTGAAGATAGTGATGATGAAGATGATGACTATGATTATTCTGAATTAGAGGTAGATGCTGATGATTACGAAATGGTTGATGTTGAAGTTATAACAAAAGAGACAAAATAAATATATGTCAAAAACAGTAAGAATTAGAACATCACCAAATGGTGATGACCAATATATTAAAGTTAAATTAGAACAAGATTTTGATTTTATTGAAATATTATCATTAAAGATTTCACAAGAAGATACATATCTTAAATTTTGTTCTGATTATGGTGTTGTTGTAGGAAGAGTTAATGTTAATGGTGGTTTTGGTGTTCCTAATGCTAAAGTTAGTGTTTTTATACCACTGGATGATAACGATAAAAATAATCCAGATATAAGCAATATATATCCGTATGAGATTATAACAGATAAAACTGATGAAGGTATTAGGTATAATTTATTACCAAAAGATGGTAATCCAAATGATATATGCTCAACACCAGTAGGTACATTCCCAAATAAAAGAGAAGTACTGGATAACCCAACAATGTTGGAGATTTATCAAAAATATTATAAATTCACAACTACAACAAATTTTGCTGGTGACTTTATGTTATTTGGTGTGCCACTTGGAACACATATAATACATGTTGATGCTGATTTATCTGATATTGGTTTGATATCACAAAAACCATATGATTTTATTGAGCAAGGTAGCCCAGAAAATTTGTTTGAAAGTCCTACCAAGTTTAAAAAAGATATTAATTTAGATAAATTACCACAGATAAAATCATTTAATATCGGTGTTAATGTTGAGCCTTTTTGGGGTGATGTTGATAATTGTGAAATAGGTATTACTAGGTTAGACATACCATTAAATTATACAGTGGCCCCATCTGCAATCTTTATGGGTAATATTTTTGGTGACCAAGCGCAAAGTAAAGCTAAAATCAAAAGAAATTGTAAACCTAGTAATAAATTGGGGTATATATGTGACCAAGTAACCAATAGTGGTACTATTGAGATGATTAGAAAAACAATAACTGGAGATATTGAAAGATTCGATATTGGAAATGTTATTGATGAAGATGGTTCATGGGCTTGTCAAATACCAATGAATTTAGATTATGTTATAACTGATGAAACTGGTAAGTTCATTTATTCACAAGACCCAAATATAGGCATTCCAACAAGAGCTAGTGTTAGATTTAGAATAGGTATGGATGACGCTGGTGGTTCAGCTAGATTAGCAACAAGGGCAAAATATTTGATACCTAATAATCCTTATAATAAAAATGAGATAGATTATAATTTTGGACCAGAAAGCAATGAATTTAAAGCAACAAAAGATTCTAGTTTTAAAGAATTATTCTGGAATAAAATATATACTGTTTCAAACTACATACCTAGATTTCAAAATAATTCAATAATAAAAAATGATTTTATTACTGGCATCAAAAATGTTGATGGTTGTGTAGGTGATAAAACACCATTCCCATATAATAGAGTTTCATCACAATATAACCTTTTATTTGTTTTCATTTGTTTTTTAGTGTTATTATTAGAAGCTTTAATTGGTGTCGTTAACCTTATAATTACTGCAATTAATGAAACCATTATATTTTATATTAATTTTGTTATAATTGGGTTTATAAATTTAATTTTTTCGTTTATTTCTTTTCTTGGGGTACCAAAGATTGAAATCCCTCCAATACCTTATATATCTTGTATAAGTGTTAAATGTCCTAATGGAGACCCAGATGCTTTGAATTGTGCTCCTGGATGTGTTCCTGGTAGTCATGGGTATAATAAATTAAAAGCAACGTTAGGTACCATAGCGACTACACCATCAGCATTAAGTGATTGTATGGCTTTTCAATTGGCTAAATCATTTGGTGTATATGAGTTATCTTTTTATAATGACTGGGTAAACGGTAGTCTTTATAGTTTTTTATTACAATACAAAAAAAGAAACTCATTAAAAAATAGATTAGGTTCTGAAACTTTTTGTGAATATGATTGTTCTGAATTTGTTAATGATGAAAATTACACAGGTGTTAAAGCTAATAAAAATGGACAACCAGATAACAAATGTTCATATAATTATTTAGCTGATACAATGTTAACAACCGACACAGAAACAATAGACGTACGATTATCAGGTGAAACATCTGATGCAATTAGAGAAGGGTTAGTTAAAAAAGTTGGTAATGAGTATATTTATGCTGCAACAACACATGATGCTAAATATAAATTATTTGCTACTGATATAGTATGTTTAGGTTCTATTTCTAATTATGATTGGCAAGGTATTCCAAAAATAAACGATTTATTGGTACCAACAACTTATAAAATTTCACCAGACGTTCCAGATATTATAGATGGTGTTACCGATGTGAGTGGCGTTGTTAATATAGTTAAAAATACTCAAATGTTTAGTGGTATACTTGGTGGTGGTGTAGACACTCCTTTTGTCTTTTTCGATATAAATTGTCTAGGTGTATTTATACCATATAAAGGTGGTTTAAATTTAAGGCATCAATGTGAATTTGGTGTTGATATTGACCAAACAACGCTAAAGTCAGATAACACAACACTACCACCAAATGGTATACTTGGTGCTGATGATATAGATGATGATAATGGTAAATATTTTAGAGACATTTTTCTTGTTTTAAATAGATTAAAAGATATTCCAAAACCATTTCCTATAATTAAAAGTGGTGGTCAATCAAGTATAACTAGTAATTTTAATTTAAACAATTCACCAACAGCTAACTTTACATCATATGCTGATAATGGTGTTGATTATATTAATTTTAGACATTATTCTGTAAATGGTGTATTAGTAGGTAGTGACAAATTTGGTCAGACACAACATTCATTTTATTTTTACTTTGGTGTTAAGCCAGGTAAAACAGCGTTAGATAAAATGAATTCAAAATACTTTACTAAGTGTATTAAAGAAAAAATAGATGAATTTACCATTCAAGCATCAACAACTCCAACTGCTAAAAACGCAAAGACTGGTACTATAATGTTTAATTTTATTGGTGGTGCATCTCCAATAAAATATACAGTAACTGGACCTAATACAGTAAAAAAAGGTGTTACACAACCAAACGCATCTATATTCATAGATTCATTAGGCGTTGGTGAATACAAAATAGAAGGTGTTGATTCACTTGGTGTTGTTGTTGTTAAAATTCTTAATATATATGGTCCAAACCCTTTATCTGCTTTAGTTCAAGTAACATCAAATGCGTCAACTGTTGTTAGTTCGGATGGTGAGATAACAATAGAAGCAATATCTAATGGTGTTCAACCTTACACATATACACTTAAAAACTCTTCTGGTACTATAGTAGCAGGTCCTTCAACTGCAACACCTCCAGTAGTATTAGGTGGTTTGGTTAAAGATGCACCAATTGGTTATACTATGCAAATAAAAGATAGTGCTAATGAAACAATAACAATATCAAAATTGGTTTTAATTGGTATTTCAGAACAATTAAGCGCTAAAATTGATAAAAAGGATACAACATGTTACGATGGTAAAGATGGTACAATCACTATATCAAATAATGGCGGTAAACCACCATATACTTTCAAAACAGTTGGGCCAAATGGTTATGTTAATACTAGTAATCTATTAGAAGGTTTAGGTATAGGTACTTATACTACAACATTAACTGATAGTAGTAAAACTCCAGTAACTTTAGTGTACAATACAGTAATTAATTCAGTTAACCCAAAAATGACATTAAGAGCTGGTTCTACTGCTGAGTTGAAAAAACAATGTAGTAATACAATGCATAAGATAACTGTTTATTTAGAGTATTCATTTGGAGCTCCAAATGTGGCTAATTTAGAATACAGAACATCTAATGGTAGTTGGGTTACTTTACCGCCACTTACTTACGTTAATAAAGATACTAAGTTAGAATTTGACATACCGTCAGTTTTGGTTAATAATGATTTAGTACTTAGGTCTAAAATGTATCCTCAATTATGCTATAGTAATGAATTATCAATAAACAAATCTAGCATTACATTACCTACAGCTAATTTAACTGGTAATATAACCACAACAAATGGCACTGGAGCGTATAAAGGAAAATACAAACAGGATATTAGAGTAGTTGGTGGGTTTAGCTCATATACTGGAAGTCCATATGGGCCAGGTATTACATATACAGATGCTAAATCAATAACAACAACAATAACTGATAATGTTGGATGTACTGTAACACTTAAATCATAATGGCTACTTATAGAACTAAACAAAAATTAAATTCAGAGGTTTCTAAACAATCGGTAAATACTGATACATTTTTAAAAATTAAAATGGATGGTAAAGAAAAACTTTTGCCATACGATTCTATTAATGAAATTGTAAATGTAGGTGAACAATTTAATATTGAAAGACAAAACAGTAAATTTTATAGGATATTAGGAACTATTAATTTAACTGTTTCAAATGTATTATTTAATTTAAGTAATATAACTAATAGAAATTTTAGAACTTGGAGTGGGTTTAACGATATTCTTTTTTTAGATACAGATAAACCTAGAGATTATGCTACTACTAGTTCGACTGATTATAATTATAATGAATCAATTACTAACAACTTAAAAGAATTGAATGGTTGGTTTGGTTTTTATAATAATTTTTCATGGGAAACTATGGTTACCACATATGATAATGTGTTTTATGATATGGAACCACAAAGAAGTAGATTTTCATTCATACCAGATAAAGCATCATTTAATAATAGTAAAACACCAGTTAAAAATTGGGAATTAACAATAACATACCCACATCATTCAGATAAAAATCATGAAATGGTTAAGGGTGGTTTATTAATAATAGACACATTACCAGCAATTGTTGCAACAAAATCTATGACTGCTTTCGGAATGGCTTGTTTACATAATTTATCTATAGGGGATACCATTAAAATAACTGGAACAACTGGTTATGATGGAATACACACTGTAATTAGAACGGGTTTAGATGATGGTAGTTTTAAAGGTTATTATTTTGTATTGGATTTACCAACTACTGGTTTAATTGGTGGTACATCTAGAATTAAGAAAATAATAGCTGGTAATGAATCAGAATATTATTTTAGAGTGTTTAAAAAAATAAAAACTAGGTCCGCTTCAACAATTGAAGTTGATGATTACGAAACATATAAATTAGCTTTTAGTGAAAACATATATGCTGATAATATTTGTCAATATGTTTTTAATGAAGATATTGATGTAACTGATTTAGTTGATAATTTAGGTAGACCATTAAGTGAATTATACGTAACAAAGGTTAAAACTAGTAGTGATTCATTATTTAGAAAAGTATCTTCTGGTATTGAAACACCATTTATGGCTAGACTTAAAAAAAGCAAAACAATTCCATATCTTATAAATGTACCAGCTATTAATATGATACATAATGGAGGTAACACCCCTTTCCCTACACATAAACCATTGGAGAGTCAATTAAATATTTATGGTGAATACTTTTATGGTGATTTGGTTGAGTATAATACGTATGAAGTTAAGGAAACTATTTTAGCTAATATAGCGCATAGATTTAATACTGTAAACAGAGAATCTACATCTAGCTTAACTTACTTAGACACAAAAGGTTTTTCACCAACAACTAAAACAATCGATTTAGGACCAAGACAGGAAGGATATTTTTATTATCCGCATCAATTGGTTAGAATAAGAGAGTTTTCTTCTTATATTGAACAAGGTGATGAAAAAACAGAAGGTGTACCTAGTTATGCTGTTAATATTGGTGACAATACATATTTATGGAGAGACTTATTGGACATAGGGTATAATCAAAGTGATGAAACCGCATTAAATTATCCATTTTTAAATGGGTGTCATTATATGTATCAGAATGAAAATTTTTTAGTTAGAAGACAAGACCCATTTAATAATTGGGAATTATATTATAATAAATTTCCATCTGACCCGATAGGTGATAGAATTTCAGATAAAAACTCATTTAATTCAGAAGAAGATGTTTGCTAATCAAGTTCAAATAAATTTAACAACACTTGGTAGTGGTGCAACAGCTACTACAATAAACATACCTATCACAATGGAATACCAATTGGTTGACCAAACTGATATAATAAATACTGTTTTTGTTGATAGTGAAGTTAAAAAAGCAATAAACCCAATAATTGATAATGAAAAAACTAGATTTTTACCTATAAACAAAATAGGTGAAACTATTAATAAAATAACATATCAATTGAACTTAAATGGTAAATTGACATATGCGGATATTGGATTCACTGATAATGATATAAAATTTAATGTTGAAAGTTTTAAACAAACATTTCTTAATTTAGCTTTTTATGATTCAGATAATCAGTTAACACAAAATCTAATTAGCTTTATTACAATATATCCAACATTAACAAGTATGGATTTATATCAAGCTGGTGAGAACGGTCCACTTGGACAACCAAAACCAGCAAGTCAAATATTTTTAACATTTGTTGTTGAGAACCCAATAATTAACCCAAGAGGTAATAGTCAAGGTTATCATATTTATGATTATAAAGATGATGTGACATTAAGTGGGGCCCCAAAAGAATTATATATGAGGGGCACATTTAAAAACGCTAAAACAGGTAAATCAACTAATTTAATGGTTAATAATAAAGCATTACCTATAGATGATTTAATAAATAATTTACATACTAAGTATATATTGGTTAAAAAGAATAATGGGTTTTATTATACTATTGATAATACTTATTCAAAAAACATATCATACATAACAAATAATGTAATTGTTAAATTATATGAAATATTAGCGCTATAATGGATACAATAAATAGAAAAATATTACTAGAGGATAGTATTGACAGAACATATAATAGCCCAACATGGGGAACTATTACTGCAACTACATTTTATTTAAAAATTAATATAAATCAAAATGTTGATGATATGGGAATGTTCACTAATATTGAATATTTTCCAGATAATAAAGTAACGTCAACTAAAGCTGATTATACTGTATTGGTTAATAAATTAAGCGCTAGTGGTATAACATTTCCATTTATGAATGGTGCAACGTCACCAACAATGACAGGTATAACTGGTACGACAAAACTTGTATTAAGAATGCCATCTAGCGTTGAGTCTGATTATTACGTCTTTGGAAATTTAGTTATAACTGGTTTCACTGATAGTAAAATAGAAGATGTTACATCATATAGTTCGATAAACACACATAGGATTGGTTTTAATACTAATACCGATACATATGTAAATTATTTAGGTAACACTATAAATGGTGTCGATAGGATTAAAAACACTAGTGAACCAACTGTTTATGTTTTTGATACACCTAACGATGTTAATTTAGGTACAAGCAATCAAAAATATGGGTTACAATATTCTGATTATACAGGAAAAACAAGAGTAGTTTTAATAGATAATGTTGAAACTTCAATACCAGAAACTGATTTTAGGTTTATCGGTGAAGGTTTTAATCAAACAAATGTGTCATTATCAGCATTAACAAAAGAAGAATATTTATTTGGTATAATTTCTTTACCAGAAGTAGAAAGTGACGTATTTATAGATAGAGGTTTAACAAGTGTTATGGATATGCATTTAAGGATGTCTGAAATAAAAAATTTAGATGAATTAGCTAAATACGGTAACGGATTCTATAATTTAAATAAACAATAAAATATACTTTGTTAAAAATAAGGCTATATTAATAAAAATAGACAATAACAATATAAAAATTAATAAACGAATAAAATGGCAACTGGTACATATGGTGTAGTTCGTGGGGCAGATATTAGCCCAGATGATGTAGAGATATTTTATCATTACACACCATCAAGAGATAAGGTAGGTAATAATACGTTAATAAAATTAGACCCTAATGAAGTATTAATAAAAATTGATAACCCAAATAAAACACAATCTGGGGTGTCATCATTTGAGATATTTGGTGGGATGTATACGCTTAAATTACCTGTAGCTACTTTTGGTGTTAAAGGATTTTATACTATAATGATAAAACCAGTTGAAATTAGAACAAAAATTGTTGATTGTGGTGTGCTTTCGGCATATCCAGATATCAAGGGTATTTTATTCGATATTTCAACAATACCTACTAATTTTACTAATAAATTTGAAAATAATGGATTGGTTGGATATAGAATTGAATATCTAAACAGTGAGGCAACTGCTACTGATGCTAAAATTAATAATTTTTTTAGAATTATTACATCAAATAACAGAGCAGAACCAGTTAATGAAAATTTAACAAATAGCAATCAAAAATCTATTCGTTATAGATTTAATGATAACTCATCACTTACCTATTGTACTGTATCGCCTAGTTCAGCCCCAAATGTTAAACCAAATGCTTTACCATTTATCGGTCAACCTAATCAACAAGTTATAATTACCAACACCTTTTTTAACCCAATAATGATTGAAGTTGAAATGGTACAATATGACGTTGAGACACTTGCATTTGGAATACTTGGAAATCAAACTAAATCAATTGAAGATGGTATTTATACAATATATAACTTTAATAATGATATTTATAAACAATATAACTTATACGAAATAAAAGACCAATTTACTGGTAAACCATTATTCGAAGTTAGAGAAGAAAGAAATAGTATTGATTTTTCTAAAGCATTTACAAATATCACAAATATATAATTAAAAAATGGGTAATAAAATTAAAGTTGTTGGTTATTCAAAGAAAGAATTTTTTGGTAACGGTATAGAATACAGACCATTCTCACCAGATTTAGTTGGGTTACAATTATCTAGTCATGGTGGTACACCATTGTTTACAATGGGTAATTTTGCAATAACAACAAACATGGAACCAAAAAGTGATAAAACTTTTGTCACTACTAAGTTCTCTAATTTTATATCTTTAACTGATTTAAATTTAACAGTAACAGAAACCCAAACTTTATTATCTAATAATGCTGGTGTTTATCTTAATTTAGATAAAAAGAATTTAAAAAACTATGCATTATTTGGTTCATTAACCGAATTTGTTAGAGTTTCTTTAGAGGATATAATAACCAAATGGCCAGCTTCATTATATACAACAGCAAACAGTGTTGATAGTAATGGAAATCAAATAACTGGTTATACTATTGAGAATTACACATATGATTCAGTAACTCAAGAAGCATCATTTAAATTAAATAATAGTTTTTTAATAAATAAATTTCAAATAAACTATTTGAAAAATGGAACTATCTTAAACACATTTAACGAAAGTAATCCATTAAGAGATTTAACAAGTGGGTATTTATCGTATTCAATAACAAACAATGGTGTTGAATATCCGTTAATTGACTTTACTGGTTCAACATATCAAGTTAATGATTATTTATACTTTAAAGTAAAAGGTAATGTGTTTAGTGGTGTAACCAATTCAAATATTTCTTACCATATTAAACCAAACAAAACGCAACAAGATACATTTTTTAATGCGTTACCAGAATTTGAGTATTACCTTTTAAATAGAAAAGTAACACCAATTTATACATCAACATTTAATTACCCAATACTAGGTAGTAATGGTGCTATATTATATATCAGTGAATCAATAACATGGCCAGTATCTGATGGTTATAACATAGATTTTGATACATCAGAATATTTTAATTACATCACTAAATTATTAGACATATCAAAAAGTAATGATACGAATTCTAGTGATTTGATAAATAGATTTTTAGTAACAGAATCAATCACTGCATTTGATACAGCACCTATAGTTATTGACCAAAGCCAAATTGACCAAACAGGTCAAAAAGTTAATAAAACACTAAGAATATACGGTAGGGAATTTGATGATATAAATAAATTCATAAGTGGTATTGCTTTAGCTAATACAGTAACTTATGATAAAGAAGATAACACACCAGATGCATATTTAAAAAATATAGCTAGAGTGTTAGGTTGGGAATTAATATCTTCAGTTATTGAAAATGATTTACTGTCTAATTACGTTAATTCAGCTGAATCAACATATTCAGGTGAAAGTGTTGGCTTAACACCAGCAGAGGCAGATATTGAATTATGGAGAAGATTAATATTAAACACACCATGGATTTGGAAATCAAAAGGAGCTAGGAAATCTGTTGAGTTTTTACTTAAATTTATTGGCGCACCGCAAGGTCTAGTTAAATTTAACGAATATATCTATAAAGCAGATGCCCCTATAGATATTGAATTATTTAAACAAATATTAGCGTTAAATGGGTTAGATACTGACATATCAATATATCCAATGGATTCAGATGGTTACCCTAGACCTTTAGCAGATACAGCAGATATGTACTTCCAAAATAATGGTTTATGGTATAGACAAACTGGTGGATTAAATTCTGATTCTGATATATTAACAGGTAATAACCCACATTTAGGTCCTTATGATGGCGGTTATAAATACATAAACCAATTTAGAAAATTAATAACTGATTTTTCAGCAGTTACACTTTCAAGTGTAACAATAACTACAGGAACAACTAATTTATATACAAATAACCAATCAGGTACATTTGACCAAACATCTGCTTATACAACAGTAAACACAGTTGAAATAGCGGATGAAGATTTATCAAGTTGTTATGTTGTTAAGGCAACTGTATTACCTGACCCATATAGTGGAGGTACAATACTTAATAATTGTGGGTGTCCATGTGAAGGTACTGATAATGTATTAAGTGTATGTGTTGATAAAGCACCAGAAATTAAAAAAACACCATGTGGTCCAAATCTAATTTCAAAACCTACAGTAGATGCTGAAGATGGTCTTTACTATTTTAGTTATTACCAGTATAATATGGACGGCAGTATTTATAAATATAATAATGTTATTGTACCATCAGTTACAAAGTATTCAACACAAGAATGCTGTAAAGCAAATAATGGCACACCGTTTTTATATGAAGAATTTGAGTTAATTGGTACTAATTATGTTACTTGGAATTCTGGTTATATTTGTTGTGATAAATCTGGTAAATGTGGTTGTACTTTAGGTTGTAAATGGACAACAAGTACAGATACATATACAATAACTAATAACACAGGCACAAGTCAATTTGGTTTTGATTCATCTTCTAGCGCTGTTCAATATTTAATATTTAACAAACAGAACGGTGAAAAAGGTGTTGTTACTACAGATGGTTGTAATTGTATTGATAAATACACTATAAAAGTACCTAACATTGTTGACCCATATACAAATAAAGTTGGTGTTGGTTGTCAATTAACATCATTAGGGTTAAGAGATTTAAGTGAACCATCAACTAGTACAATATTAAGCACGTATAAGGCTAGAAAAGATGGTGTAATAGGTTGTAGTGCAACATATAGAACTGTTGTGTCAAGTTGGTAATAAATAATTGAAAAAATAAAATATAGTGAAGTATTTATATACAAAAGATAAAATATAATGGGTTATTTTTACGGTAAAAAAGGATGTGTTAGCTTGGCTTCAATAACGAGAGCTAATGGCGTTGTTGTCAAGAATAATGATGGAACATTATCTGTTTATATTCCAAATAAAACAGGGATAATGGGTGCACCTATTTTATTAAACAAATTTTGTTGTGAAATTTTAGGGAATCCAATAAATGAAACTTATACATACGATAATGACACACAAGAATGTAGATGGGCGGCCAAAAACACAGAAACTTGTAGTGTTGACCCATTTAAAATAGCGCTAAACTCTAATGGCAATGATGGTTCAATATTTTATATTGATGGAAGTGATGAAACATGCTCATTGAATATTAATTTTGATTATTTGATTAAACTAAATTGTGAAAAACTTAGTAATATATTAAATGGTGTTGCTAAAACACAAGAACAACTAGATGCAGAAGACCAAATTAGAACATTACAATTATTAATTGATAAAAAAACAGTTGATTGTGGTAGTATAACAACTAGTATAAATCAATTAAATCAAAATATAAATAATACTAGTTATAGTATTACTTGTACTCAAAGTGCTTATTCAACACCACAAAATACAACAGTATCAACTTCTTCGATAATTCCTTTTAAGAATACGGGTTTTTATAACACATCATTATATGCGTTTAATACTTATGAAGGTAAGGTTACTGGTCAAGTAACTGTTAATTATTGTTTAACAACTGCTGGTTTATCTGTATGGTCTTCTATTTTAGGTAGCAGGTATCAAGCCTTTTTAAATGGTGACCCTAATTCATATGGTTGTGTTCAAGTAAATGATATAGTAAACAGACACGTTTTAGCTGTTGAAAATGGTACCCCAGCATTGATATTTGAATGTACAACACCTTTTGGTACAAAGTCTGCATTGATTAATCAATTGTCATTGTTAGAAGAACAACAAACAACATGTAACAATGAACTATCAGCTTTAAATAATCAACTTACAACGCTACAAACAACACAAAATGAATCATCAGCCCTAACTAAGTGTAAAACACCAGTAGAAGTGTTAGAAACGCTTGATATATCATTAACATTAGATATTGTAGGTGCAGATAATAAATTAACAACGCTTGCAACATATCCTTTATTAGAACCAATTGGAGCTGGAAATCTTTATAACTATTTAATTGAAAATAAAGAAAGTGGGTTATTAGTTTGTGGTGAATCAAATACTACTGAATTAGCGTATGGAATTACTGGTTGTACACCAATGTACTTAAACGTTGAACAAACAACTGTTGGTTTAGAAGATTATCCTGTAAAATATAATGTTTATTCTTGTAATCAAGTAATGAATAGCATATTGAATGATTTATTTATAGAATCTGGATTGGATGGTACATCAAAAACAAATACTACATTTAAAGGTAATATAAATCCAGATGCGTTAGCTTCTAAGTGGCTACGTTATGAAACAGTAGTAACTGATGCTACAATATTAGCAGCTATAAAAAATAAAAAGATTAAAATCACTCTTAAGATTAATAATTCTTGTTCTGATTTTTGTGTTTTATTAGATAACATAAAACTTAATAAGGATTGTACTATTATAGCTGAGAATAAATTATTTATAACACAATCACCTGGTTTTGAATTAGAAAGATTGATTGATAATAAAAAATCATGGATTGCTAATACAACACCACAAAATAGGTTTTTTTCTATTTTTAATAATGTTGCTGCAAATCCAATCAGACAGACAAATTATGATGTTAACGATGAGCGATTGGTTATCAATACAAAAGAAATTGATTTAGATATAAGCATAGCATCAGCAATAGAAACAGATGTATGGGCATATGTTGTAGATAATCCTTGTTTATTAACTGGTGATACATGTACAATTACGTATCCAATACAGACTACAGATTTTTATGATAATGCAATTGAATTACCAGAAAATGATACAGAACCATTTAGAGGTGATATTGAAGATTATTATACGTGTTATCGTGCATTTAGAGATGCTGAAAGAACTGCTTTTAAAGATGGTGATATGGGTACTTTTTTACCTTCTCAAATTAAAATAGAAGATATAAATTGTGGTCGGTTATTTAAAATTATAACACCTGGTGATTGTGAATTTATTGTTTTAGAAAAACAAAATGGTTGTTTTGAATTTTATTATAAGGACTATCTTGGTTGGGTAAAATTTGGTGACCCATTTGTTATTGAATTTGCAAATGGTTTTATAAATTCACATAATACTCTTTTGCTTGATTATGATGTAAATAACGAATATAGTGAATATTATATTGGACCTGTTAAATCATGTGGTGACGGAACTGTTGATTATAGTAAATTATTAAGCCAACCAATATCAGACGTTAAAACAATTGAAGATTTTGAATATTATATGACTTCTGAGTTGATTGATGCTAAATCTAGAAAAACACTTTCTGGATATCCAACATTAAGAGGCGTATATGATAGATATCTAAATAGTTCAATGTATTGCTCAACAGTTAGTTCAGCGTTTGATTATGAACAAATGGACCAATTTGCAAAATTAATTGATAGTTATTGGGTTGATATTGTTGAACAAGTAGTTCCAGCAACAACTATATGGGGAAGTGTAAAAATATATGGTAATACTATATTTGACGAACAAAAATTCACATATAGAAAAAGCTCACTATTTACCTGTGTTGATAGTGCAAATAAATGTTCTAGCAGTATTGAAAATTTAGAGTTTGTTAACAATTGTATTGGTAATATTCTTGATAAATTTTATTTCAATAATTGTGGGCCAATATAATTATAAATAATAAGATAACAAAAACTAATATATATGTATTTTTTTGACCCAAATGATTTTAATTGTAATGAAATACCAACAGCTGAAAAATGGGCTGAGTATTGTGTTACGTTAAGAACATTATACACTAATTATAAAAATTGTTTCACAGATTGGTATCAATCACAAGATAAAGATTCATTGGGTGAACCATGTAAAACTAAAATAACAGGACAATACAGTAGTTGGGGTAGTCTTACATATTCATTTAATGTTACTTTAAATAATTTAATAACTGAGATACAATCACTGTCTTCAGGAACGACATGTGGTTTTGATAAACAAGTATATATTAATTATGATATTGCTTATAACAACATGATTGAAAAATCTGACGAAATAAGTTTAATGTTTACAACTGGATGTAAATTAGTTGGTTTTAATAGATATGTTGGTGTTGATACAACAGATATTACTGGTGATAATAAAATGCAAAGATGTTCTGGAACATATATTAAACAAATAAACAATGGTTCTGAATTTATTGGAAGTATAAATGTTACTGGTGGTAATGATATAGCTAATAAAAGTGGTAATGGTTTAATAATAATAAGTGAAAATAGAACATAAATTAATACAAGTTAATATTTATAAACATGCCACAATTAATTAAATCAGTAGAAGGTATAATACACTCAACACCTATATCTGAAGTTATATATGTTAAATCTGTAACTGGTGAGATACAAAGAGAAGATTATATAAATTTAAATGGCTTTGTTGCTTATTTACAAAACTTTAGCAAAACCGAACTAACACAATTATTAACAAAACCAATAACATATGGTTTAGCTAATCAATATAATTTAGACATTGAAACAATAGAAATTAGTTACTAATGAGATACCAAGAGAGAATATATATACAAAATGAAAATGGTGGTGTTAGGAATAGAGATATTTTAAATGTTAACATGAGTTCAGATATTTGTGTTTTTGAAAATCCATTATATAATCTTAGTGGTGCCTCAAAACTTGATTGTACTGGCTATACTGGTACAACATATGTTATTTCTACAGCTACCACAATACCATTAACATTCCAATTTACTGCAAATACAAATTCATTCTCAGCTAATTCAGCATCATTTAGTTACGAAATATATAAATATGATACAGATGCTGGTGCTTTTTTCATTCCACCTGTTTATACTTCAGGCGTTATAGAGTATTCAGGATTTAGCGCTACTAGTAGCATTTATCAAGCAATACCTGTCAGTGGTCTATCAATGGATGGTGAGTATCTTGTTAAAGGATATTTTGATTATACTGTATGTACTGAATACATGAGTAGATTAGGTAAGAAAATAGATACATTACTTTATAGAACTGGTACTGAATATGGGTTATATGATGGTAATGAAGATTATTTCTTTAGAGCAATAACAGAAGCAGCAGAACCAATATTTCAACCAATTGCAGGTAATGTAATTACAGCAGCAGGGTTAAAACAAGTGGTTATATTACCAGAAGAAGGTATTACTGATGTAGTTATACCAACAACTATAATTGGTGCTATGGTATTAACACTTAACGGTTTAATATTAGCTGACGGTTATGATTATTCAGTTTCTGGAGGTGTTATTACATTATCATCGTCAACAATTTATGATGATATAATAACTATAATATGTAATACAGAAGGTTCTAGTAGGACTATAGTAAGTGAAAATATAATAATATCTTCAGCAATTTCTAGCGGTACAACAGGTAATGAAGGAAGTAACATGGCTTACTTTAATACAACAACTGGTAAGTATGAAATATATACACAAGTAACGCCAAGCCAAAATGATGATGTATTGGTAATGCTTAATGGTGCGACATTAGCAATTAATGTTGATTATTATCCATCAATAACTAACCCAAAAAGAATGATACTTGAAGGTGATTTGCAAATTGGTGATATTTTAACTTTAATTTATTATGCTAAAACAAATATTGTTGGTGGTATATATGTAAATTATCCAACAGTAGGTTGGGGAGTAACACCAATACCAGAACTTGCAAATGGTGTGTTTTCATTGGAAGTGAGTACTGGTAACACATTTACTAGTTTTTATTACACTGGTACAACACCATATGTAGCTGGTCAGGATTTTTACACTGATGGTTTTACAGCTTCTGGAACAATAGGTACTACTTTATATTATAGAGTTAAAAACACTAAAAATTACGAAACAATTTGTGGTGATATTGTTACTAGCACTGCGTATAGTGAAATAATACCTATTGTTATTCAAAGTAATGCGATAAATTCGTATTAATATTATTTACTATTGTATATTTATAACTAAAATAAAAGAAAAACATATTTATAACATATGAGCTATATAATTAAAAACACAAACCCATTCGTTAGCATAAAATTAACAGAAAAAGGGAGAGAACAATTGGCACAAGGTAAACTAACCTTTTCTTATTGGGGCATTGGTGATTCTGAACTTAATTACGACAGAGAAGCTATTGTTGATGCTGCAATATTGGCTAATGACACTACATTGAACGAAACAAGTAGGATAATGAGACCATTTGACAGACAACCAAACTTTAAGTCTTATATCACACCAGATGGTGCAACAACTCCTTATCAAGACCTTACAGCTGGAAATATAAATGTAATAAAAGCTGTTGTTAATAATGCTGCAACTGAAAGAGGATTTTTTAGTGTATCTGGTAGTGTTTTTACAACACTTACAGGTCAAACTTATATATCATATAATAATATAATAAGCAATACAAATTTCACTGGTGGAACGAAATTAAATATTAGTGGTACATCATGGGTGTCGGTTGGTGATTTAATATTAATTAAATTAACAAACAATACTACTGGAAATATCATACAAAATGAAAATACTAGACCATTACCAAATTTGTGGTATAAAATCCAATCAATTGTTGATAGTAATAATGTAACGGTTGATAGGGATTTACCTAATTTAGTAAGTAATACTGCAACATCACAAATATTTGTTTATAGAGGTGGTGAAGTATATGATACAATAGCTACTGGAAATACAACAGCATATTGGGATACTGGAACTTTATCTTTTGATTCAGCATGTAATGTTTCTTGTTTTGATGTTCCAGTTTGGAATATGAATAATGTTTGGTGTGAAGATTTAGCTGGTGTAACTGGTTTAACAACAACAAAGCTTTATGAAAACTTTACAAAATATGGTTCATATACTTATTTAGGCGCTAAAAACCCTTATTTTGAATATCTTTGTCAGAGCACAGCAACAACAATATCTTTTAGTTGTAATGGTCCTGGATTAAGTTATCCAGATGATATTAGTAAATCAATATCTATTATACATTATACCAATAATACTATATCAAATCTATATGGTGATTTCTTTTATGTTGATGCAACAAACAATAAAATTGTTTCATTAGATATACCAGACCTTATGTACCATAGAAGAGATTTTGGTACAGGAAGTGGTACAACTATGGGTATGAGATTCATAGCTAGTGGGGCAACAAAATATGTTGGTGTTAGTGATGTAGAGTACATTGATTTGATTGAAGACTCAACATATATTTCAAGTAGTTTAACTCCGTTAACTATAGGTAGAGTTTATCCACAGTTAAAAACAATTGTAATACATGATGATGAAATTGTTGCTGCAATATCTTACAAATCAAATAGAAACTGGACACTTCCAGAACTATCTGCTAATCTTGCATCACCTAGTGGTGGAACATCAACTGGTGTTTTACCAGTAAATAATACAATATATTTAACTTATAGTTTACAAAATTCAGGCGCAACTGGTTTAACAACTAGTTTACCTTGTCAAAATTATGTGAAACTAACCAACGAAACAAATTCAGCTAAAGATGTTGCATTTAAAATAAATGAAACTGATTTATTACCTTATATGCGTAAGTCTGAATCTGCTTTATACGATGGATATGGTTTTTATGCTAATAGGTTTAAATTATTATATCAGATAGTTCAAGACCCAAGTGCTAGACCAGATGCTGGTTCATGGAAAGAATATGATTTCACATCTACAGTTATTTCTAGTGTTGCTGGCCAAACAATCAACCCTAAATTACTAGAAATACAAACACCAACAACAACTGGATTTATATTAGATTTGATAAAAGATTCATCAGCTGTAACATTTAATCTTATTAATATATTAAATATGCCAGCAAATACAGCGCCAACAACATTACAGTTTGGTGATGAAAGATTCTTCTATGGTAATTTTAACACATATATTGGTTCTACAATTTACAAAACAATATTTAACTTAAATGTTAATGCGGCAACATTTAATGCAACAACAAACCCAACTAGAAGTAAAGATTCTGCTACCAACCCACCAAACATTAAAATTAGTGAAGTTGGTATTTATGATTCAGATAAAAACCTAGTATGTATTGGTAAAGTTAGCACACCGATAACACTCGCATCAAACACAATAACAATAGAACTTAGTATGGATTTTTAATCATGGGATTTAATAGCACAGCTTCAACAATATCATTAACTGCAAAGTTAACACCAATAGGTAGACAATTACTAGTATCAAGTAATAACGCACTAATAACTAGTTTTAGTTTAGGTGATTCTGATGCTAATTATGATGTAACACCAACATTATCAACTGGGCAAGTGCCATCAGAAAGTGGTAGTGTAGGTCCTAACTCAACTGTTGGTAATGGGACAAGTCCAAATACAAATTTTAAAAGTGTATTGATAGTTACTAGCAATGGAATACTAACAAAACAAGTTGAATCACAATCAAGACAAATTATTGTTGAAACAGTTAGCAATGGTGTTACAACAGTTTCTGGTACTAGTTTAACAAGAAACTTAATAAATAGAAATAATTACACAACTGATTCATTAGTTAATTTATTTTATTCATTTGGTTTGTCATTAAACACTTTAACCGATGCTAACTATACTGGAGTTACTTATGCGAATGGTGGTTATTCAGACACTGCTTTATCTGCTATAGCTAAATCAAATATATTTGTTATTGGTATTGATAACTCAAAATATGGTGAATCAATTGATGGTAAAACAATAAAACTAACATTACCAACAACTGGTGGTACATATGATATTTATAGCACATTCCAAAACAAAGGAGAATCAACGCAAATTGAAGATGCAAATATTAATGATACATCAACAATAACTGAGTTTATCGGAAATGATATTGCATTCTTATTTTCAGATGGTATAAAAAGACCAAATGGTGGTGACGCATCACTTAGTTGGTCAACTGGTTATAATTTAGATAAACCATTCTCAATAAACGGAAAAGAACTATATAACTTACAAACAAATAGTAACGTTTCACAAAGTGCTGATACTATAGTTGGTATTGCTTATTTAGCTAAAGGGTTCTTAGTTATAACAGACCCTACAATACTAGCAAATATTGGCCTTAGCTCAACACTAACAACTGGTAGTACAACAGGTGCAACAGTAACATTTAATAACGTATCAACGTCAGTATATCAAAGTATTACATGTATTGCCGCTAGAGGTGAGTTTGGTGGTTCAACCAATCCATCATTTACTGGTAGTGATATACCTAGAATTACCGAAGTTGGATTATATGATACAAATGGTAATTTAATTGCAATGGCTAAAACTGATAGACAGATTAGTAAAAATGTTAATGAATTCTTAGCATTATCAATAAAAATTACACTATAGGCTTTATTTTTGTAAAAAGTTATTTAGATTAATAAAAAAATAATTTTTATGTCAAAAGAACCAGAGTTTCTATTAGCGTTAGATGTATCAACTAGTACCATAGGTATAGCGTTATTTCAAGATATGGGAGAACATGGTGAACTAAAATTGCTTCACCATGTTAGTCCAAAAGTAAAACCACAACCAAGTAGTAAAATGGAAGAATTATTCCGTAAGGTTGAGATTTTTGAAAAAGAATTTTTAGTAAATTATAGTGATTTTGGAATTACTAGAGTTGTTATTGAAGAACCCTTATTACAATCAAACAACGTATATACTATTGCAACATTATTACGATTTAACGGTATGATATCTAAATCGGTATATGACACACTAGGAGTCGTTCCAGAGTTCATTTCATCATATGATGCTCGTAAGTATGCTTTCCCAGAATTAATGGCTGTAAGACGCTTTAAAAAGGATGGGACACCATTAACTGAAAAAGCTATAGAAAAAAATACACCTGTATTATTCGGTGATTACCCTTTCGATATAGATAAGAAAATGGTAATTTTTGAAAAAGTTTGTGATTTAGAACCACAAGTAGTTTGGTTTTATGATAAAAAATACAAACTAAAAAAAGAAACCTTTGATACTTCAGATGCATATGCGTGTGGTATTGGTTATATGAATAAAATAGGTGTTTGGCAAATTAAATAACCAAAAATTTGTAAAATAGGAATTGGTTTAGTATATTTGTGCCATGTCACATTTATTAGTTAATATACTAGAATCGTTTTTAGGTGAACACCGCAAGTTGAATGAAGATACTGGACAAGTAGCATTCGATTGTCCTGCGTGTTCAGATGAGAAAGGATTGTCTGAAGGTGACGGTAAAGGTAATCTAGAAATAAACTACGATAAAAACATTTTTAAATGCTGGGTTTGCTGTGATACCAATTACATGCATGGCCCAGTTACCAAATTAATCAAAAAATATGGTTCTAATAAAAATCTACGTGATTATTTATTGGTTAAACCAGATGCTAACGAATTTTCTAAAAAAGAACATGCTGAAATAATAGTTGAATTACCAGAAGGTTATAAAAAACTTTCTAATTGTACTTCTAAAGATTTCAAGTATGATTTGGCCATGAACTATCTAAGAAAACGTGGCATTACTGATGAAATAATAAAATATTATGATATAGGTTATACAATTAAAGGACCTTTTTTTAATAGAATAATAATACCATCATATGATAGTGATGGGAAGTTAAATTATTTTATTGCTAGATGGTTTGCTAATGAATATACAAAACTTAAATACGTAAATCCAATTGCTGAAAAGCAAGAAATAGTCTTCAACGAATCAAAGATAAATTGGGATGCTACAATATATCTAGTAGAAGGTGTAACTGACCATATTGTTACACCAAACTCAATACCACTATTAGGTAAATTCATATCCCCAATGCTATTAGAAATGCTTCACGATAAAGCAGCTGCTAATGTAGTAGTTGTTTTAGATGATGATGCAACAAAAGATGCTATTAATTTATATAAACAACTTAATTTTAGTGATTTATATAATAGAATAAGAATATGCATACCACCAAAAGATTATGACCCATCAAAGTTATTTGAAGAGTATGGTGCCAAAGGTATAATTAATTTATTAAAAACTTCTAGAAAATTAAGTGAATCTGAAATGTATTAATATTTGCACATGGTGTAAAGATTTGGTATATTTGTAATTAAAAAAAACATATGAGTAAAGCAAAAAGATGGGAAGGTCCTGTTTATTTAGAACCTATAGAACATAAGTATCACCATAGAGTTACAGGTAAAATATATAAATCTGTAACTACTACTTTAACATCTATCGAACCACATTTTGATTCAGAGTCTGTATCAATGGCTATTGTAAATCAAGCTGATGATAAAAAACAAGAACGTTATGTTGGGTTAAGTCAACAACAAATACTTGATTATTGGCAATTGCTTAATGATGAGGCAAATATCTATGGTTCAAAAGTTCATGATATTGTTGAAAGATATTTATTAGCTAATAAATGGTATTTTCCAGATGATTCTGAAGATGGTTTATTTGAGCAAAGAGTTATTGAAGGATTTGAAGCTCTTAAAGTTGATGAAGGTGTTGCCATGTGGCCAGAAAGAATCCTTTTTGCTGAACAATATGAGTTAGCTGGTATGTCAGATTTAATAATAGATATTGATGATGTTTATTTTGATGTATGGGATTGGAAAACAAATAGAGAATTTAATTTCTTTGACCAATTTGGTTATAAGACTTTATTTAAGCCGTTTGACCACATGCAATCATGCCAATGGTCAATATATACCCTTCAATTATCAGTATATGCTTATATGTACGAATTGGAATTCCCTAAAAGAAAATGTAGGCAAATAAAGATTGGTTATTGGGATAAAGAAAAAATGTCATTTGAAAAGATACAAATAATGTATATGAAACATGAAGCACGTAAATTAATAGAGATGCATCACTATAATTTAATGAAAAATAGTTAAAATTCATCTTTTTTTATGTCTCTATTAACATAAGAACATAAAGGTTGAAGATTACTGAAGTGATTTAATTTCAGTAATTCTTCTTCTGTCCAAGTATTTTTTTTCATAATATTTTTTTTCACTTATTGTTATTCATATTATTAAATATATAAATAACTTGCAAAAAACATAAAAAATTAGTATATTTGTAATAAAAATATATATTATGGTCAAAGCCGTTATCCATTTAGCTGATATTCACATTAGAACAATGAGAATGCATGATGAATATAAAGAAGTATTTGTAAAATTAATAAGTCAAGTAACTGACCTAGTTAAAGAATATAAAAGAGAAGAAGTTAGGATAGTAATTGCTGGTGACCTAGTTCATCAAAAAATTATAATATCTAATGAACAGTTAATATTAGGTACGTGGTTACTTAGAAAACTAGAAGAAATTGCTCCGCTTATTATAATTGCTGGAAATCATGATTTGTTAGAAAATAATAAAGATAGAATGGATAGTATTACACCAATGGTACAATTCTTACCAGATGCTGAAATAAACTATTTTAAAGATTCAAATTGTTTTTTAGATGATAATATAGTATGGTGTGTTTATTCAATTTTTGAAGAAAACAAGAGACCAGATATTGAATCCGCTAGAGTTGAATTTGGTGATAATAAAACATATATTGGATTATTCCATGCACCATTGGTAAATGCTAAAACAGACATTGGTTATGAGATTGACCATGGTGCTGGATTAGATATATTTGAAGGTTGCGATATTGCAATGCTAGGTGATATACATAAAAGACAAATTTTTAACCATAAGGGTATTTTGATAGCATATCCATCTAGCTTAATACAACAAAATTTTGGTGAGAATGTAAGTAAGCATGGATTTTTGTTGTGGGATATTGAAACAAAAACATTTACTGAACATGATGTTGATAATAGATTTCTATATTATCAATTCAAGATAAAATCGCTTGAAGATATTGAAAACGGTACAGAACAATTAACAAATAAATAATATGACATTAGGAGAACTAAAAGAATTTGTAAATTCATTACCAGAAAAAATGGATGAATTTTACGTTATTAATGGGGAAGTTGGATATATTGACCCAGATGATGCGGATAGTGCGGTATATCGATTAGATAAGCCAATTATAGCTATATATGTTGATGAGAAAGAAGGCGAAATTTGTTTTTTCCATCAAACACAAGAAGATGTTAATAAAGTATTGCCAAAATAGAATAAATATGAAAATACCTTATGATTTGGAGCAAGATATTCTACAGTATTGTAAAGCTAATGATATAACAGATATCGATAACTATTTAATCAGAATAGTTAAAACAGCTCAGACTATTGAAAAATTTGGTGCGACTCCAACAATAAAAGAAAAGATTGTTGAGAAGATTGTTGAAGTTACTGTTGATAAGATTGTAGAAGTTGAAAAAATAGTTGAGTTACCTGTTGAAAAAAATGTATACATTACGGATGATTCACAAATAGGTTTATTAACTGATGAGATTAACACTCTAAAAGCTGAACGTGATGATTATAAAAAAAAATTAGATGATTTATCTAAAGAGTTAGAGCTAAACCAAGAAAAATTAAAAATAGAAAAAAATAGAAAAGACATTTATGGAGAGTAACATCGAAGTCGTTGATAAGATATCAATATCGTCACATTCAAAAATAAAAGTGTATTGGGATGACCAACCACATAACTATAGCAAAGAAAATAAGTTAAAAGTTAGAAATTATTTTGCTAGCAAATATGGTGTTAATAGAAATAACATAAATGTAGTTTATAGACCTGTTAAGAAAAATGAAAAGGGTGAGTTAATTGAAATTAGCGGTGCTGGTATTGATAATATCATGGATGTTAACTATCAAAGAGCTCTTATGAAAGAAATAATTGAGCGAGATAGTAAATCAATTGATTTTGAAAGGATTATATCATTAGATAATCGTATAAATGGCGAGTTAAATGTTGATTTGACAGTATCACAACATAAAAAATGGCAGATAAAGTGGTTAATGATAGATAATTTCTTATCATTTGGTGAAAACAACTATGTACCTTTTTCCAAGATTAAGGGTTTAACTATAGTTAATTCAATACCTGCAAATACTGGTGGTAAAACTACGCTTACAATTGATGCTATTAAGTTTTTATTACATGGTACTACAACAAAAACTGATAAGAATGAACAAATTTTTAACACATATAGTGATAAAAATGAGTTAGTTGTTCGTGGGATGATTGATATTGAAGGTGATGAGATTATTATCGAACGTAAAATGAGACGTTCTCAAAAGAAAACTGGAGAATGGACTGTTGTTAATAAATTACATTATTATGAATTGCTTCCAGATGGCAGTGAAAAGGAAATGGAGGAAGAGAATGCTAAAGAAACTACTAAAAAGATAAAAGAAACTATTGGTAGTGAAAAAGACTTTGAGTTATTAGTATTAGCTACTGAAAAGAATTTGGATGATTTGATTGGTTTAACAACTAATGAATCTGGTAAGGTGTTAACTAGACTAATAGGATTAGAGATACTTGAATTAAAAGAGGCGGCTGCTAGAACTATGTATAATGAGTTTGCCAAAAAGAAAAAATCTAATGAGTTTGATGTTATTACATTAGGTAATGATATTGAAGACCATAAACAAAATGTAATTGATTCTACTGAGTTATTAGGTACTCTTAATGAGCGACTAGAATCAACAAAAAAAGAACTAATTGATTTAGGTAATGAGAATGATAGGTTAATAAATAGCAAAGAAAAGATTGATGTAACAATATCTGAATTAAACCCATCTAAACTAGAAGAAGAGATTGCTGAGCTAACTAAAACAGGTGTTACATTAAAACAGACTGTTAATGAATTGGTTACTAAAATCGATGCGATTGGTGATATCATATTTGATGAGGATAGGCACCATGAATTAGGTAAAATTAGTTTAGCGTTATCAAATGGAATTGCTGTTACTACAGCTGAAATAAAAAGACTTGAAACTGCTGTATCTGACTTAATAGCTGGTGGTATTTGTAAATCATGTAATAGAAAATTAGACAATGTTGATAATAGTGAACATATTTCTAAACATAATCTAGGTATTCAAAATCTATTTAAAAAATTAAATTCAGATGGTAAAAAATTAAAAAAGGTTGAGGAAGAATTAACAAATTTAAATAATACCAAAACACTTATTGATAATAAAAATAAATTAGAATTAGCTAGGGATAGAACTGATGTTGAAATTGGTACTTTAAGGAATAAGGTTGTTGGTAAAATGAATGACCTTAAAAAATATAAACTTAATTTAGATTCAATTGAATTAAATAAGAGAGTTGATTCTGAAATTGAAAACGTTAAAACAAAATTGGTTGTTTCTAATTTAACAAAAGACAGCACGATAATTAATCTTGAAAGAGTAATTACTGATATTAAAACTAATAATGCGTCAATAGATACAAAGACAAAACTAATTGAGACAATAAAGAAAGAAGAAGAGGTTGATAAAATTTTTAAGGTTTATATTGATTTGGTTGGTAAGAAAGGTATTAGTAAATTGGTATTAAGGTCAGTATTACCTATTATAAATTCAGAAGTACAAAGATTATTAGAAGATGTTTGTGATTTCGAAATCGAGATATTTATGGATGATAAGAATGATGTTCAATTTTTAATAAATAAGGATGAGATATCCAAATTATTAAAATCTGGAAGTGGTTTTGAGAAAACAGCATCTAGTCTTGCTTTAAGGAGTGTATTAGGTAAGATATCTACATTACCAATGCCAAATTTCATTACATTTGATGAAGTATTGGGTAAAGTAGCGCCAGAGAATATTGAAAAACTTAAGCCATTATTTGATAAGATAAAAGACATGTATGATATTGTTTTCTTCATTACACACAATGATTTGGTTAAAGATTGGTCAACTTCTATCGTAACTGTAGTAAAAGAAAATAACTTATCTATGGTTAAAATAACATAAATAGTTGTGTGGTTAGATAATTATTAGTATATTTGTTTAAAATATTTAATGTTATGAAATTTAGAAATTATTGTATAGTGGTTATGGGTACCATGGATGGTTCCGATGTTAGACTAGAAATTGAAAAGATTGCTGAATCTAAAATTAATGTTTTGGATGCCAGAGGACTATTAATTGCTACATTCACATCTGGTGTTTCACCCAAAGAATTGACTGATTGGTTTAAGTTAAATAAGAGAAATTTTTTATTATTTGATTTAAATGACGATAATTCTGGCTTTAATATCACAAAAAAAGATATACACGAAGGTTTATTTGGTTTCTTAAGCGAAATGAGTAATAAAGACCTAGAAGATAAAACCGTTGAGTTTTTAAAAGATATTGAAATGACATCTGACACTAAAAACTTTACATCTTTTGTTAAAGAAAATCGTAAAAAGGTAAAAGTTAAGAAAATAACCAAAGAAGATGTCAAAAAAATGACAATAAAAGAAAAGCAAGAATTACAAGATAGTATCATTGATAACGGTGTTGAAAACATGACAGAATATGATAAAGAAATTTTAAGTTTTTTGTGGTTATAAACACTAAAAACACTTGACTTTAAAGGGTTTTATGCGTATATTTGTATAATCAAACATAACGAAGAGAATGTAAATGTATTAGTTTTAATGAGTAAAAAATATGTAAATTTTAGTGATGACAATAGCGTATCGAGATATTTTAAAGACGTTAGGAAATCTAATCTATTAACTATTGAACAAGAAGTTAAATTAGCTAAAAGGATTAAAAAAGGGGATGATAATGCGGTTAACGAATTGGTTAACGCTAATCTTAAATTTGTTATCTCAATAGCCAAAGAATACCAGAATCAAGGATTGCCACTTTCTGATTTAATAAATGAAGGTAATTTAGGTTTGATAAAAGCTGCCAGAAAATTTGACCACAAAAGAGGTTTTAGGTTTATATCATATGCTGTATGGTGGGTAAGACAATCAATATTACAGAGTTTGAATGATAATGCTAGAATAGTTAGATTACCATCAAACATAATAAACAAATTATCTTATTTGAATAAAGAAATAAGTAAATTTGAATATGTTAATGAAAGAGAACCTGTATTTGGTGAAATATTAGATAAAGATAAAAATGTTTGTATGTTATTATCTTATCCAAAATGTGCATCTTTAAATGATGTCATAAATGAAGACGGTGATGAATTTATTGAATTGATACCTAGTGATGATGATGATTTAGATGACCAATTGTTAATTGATAATAGAATAAAAGATGAAATAAATAAAACACTAGCGGTTTTAGATGAAAGAGAAAGAACAATTATTGAATCTTATTTTGGTATCAATACGACACATGAAGCCATGACACTTGAAGCTATTGGTGAAAGATATGGTTTAACAAAAGAAAGAATTAGACAGATTAAAGAAAAAGCTATTAGAAAGTTAAGACATAATGCACATGATTTATTCACTTTGTTAAACGAGTAATATTTATATTAAAATTAAAAATGAAGATAAGATTTAGTTACCTTATGTTACTACTAGCGCTATCCGTTGCAGGATGCGCTGCTTATTTTTCAATATGTGGTTTAAGTCAATTATTTGCTGGTGCTAGCGTTGCTGTTATTATAATGGCTAGCGTATTGGAAGTTGGTAAAATAATTACAACAACAGCGTTACACACTTACTGGGATTATTTGGCTAGACCCCTTAAAATTTATTTAACTATAAGTGTTGGTGTTTTAATGATAATAACATCAGCTGGGATATATGGATTTTTATCAAATGCTTATCAAAAGACTGCTAATAAATTAGAAATGCATGATGGTGAAGTTGGTGTGTTGAATGGTAAAAAAGAAATATTTGATAATGCTATAAAAGATAATAAGGAAATAATAGATACAAAAAATAAAAGGATAGACCAATTATCTAACCTTAGAATCAATCAAGAAAATAGAATTGACCAAACCAAAGGTAATCGAAATAAAGATAAAGTTAGAAAAGATATTGAAGGGGCTAATATAGAAATTCAAAAACTATCATCAGAGATTGATTTGTTAAACGCTAAAAACATGGTGTTGTCTGATTCTGTTAGCAAATATAATGTTTCTGTTTTGGGATTAAAATCTAGTAGTGATGTTGCTGGTGAAGTAGGTCCTTTAAAATATGTTTCAGCGTTAACTGGTATTCCAATGGCTAATGTTGTTAACTATATGATTCTTTTACTTATTTTTGTATTTGACCCATTAGCTATTGCATTGGTTTTAGTAACAAATAAAGTATTTGAACTAGAAGGTAGACAAACACCTTTAGAACCAAAAAAAGAATATGTTACTGAACCAACAACTAGTATTGTAGAGTTTAATGATGGTTATGATAATGATGACTATGATAGTGATGAATCATTGGAAGATGTTTATGTAAGATATGATGATTTAATTGGGTTGAAAAACAAAGAGGTAATTGTTAATGAGATATCTGAAGAAGAGAGTAAAGTAGTTAGCGAATCACAAATAGAGGTTCCTGTTTATAAAAAAGAACCAGTAATACCAACTGGTAAAATAGAAGTTGAAGACATTAAAGAAATAAAAGAAAATAGAGGTTATTCAGTACCTATTCCAAAAAACACGAATACAATAGAAAGGATTGGTTCTAATAAACACATTAAAGATGGCGATAACAATAGATTTTTTTTCAAACGTAAGTAATGATTATTGATGGAGAAAAATATAAATTACCTAATAACAATTTTTTACAAATTGAAAATGTTAAAAAGCAAATAGTTATCGGCCACACATTTAACCGTGATATGAGACATTTTCATGGTTGGATTCATAGGCATAGTAATAAGTATCTTAAAACAGCTGCATTCACAATTGATGCGGCTGGTGTTATTTATAAGCATTTTGAACCAAAGTATCAATCAAAATACTTTAACGATTTAAATTTAGATAGTAAATCAATTGTTATTTTATTAGAAAATGAGGGTTGGTTGGTAAAAGATATTTCAAAAAATAGATATATTAATTGGGTTGGAGATATTTATAAAAAACCAAACGAGGTTATTGAAAAAAAATGGAGAGGTTATAGTTATTGGGCACCTTATTCTAATGAACAAATTGAATCAAGCAAATTTTTGGTTAAGATGTTATGTGAAGAGTTTAATATTACTATGACATCTGTTATGCATAATACTAAAATAGATAGCTTTAATGGTTATGAAGGTGTTATTTATAAAAGTAATTTAGAAAAACAATACACAGATTTATCGCCAGCATGGGATTGTGCAATATTTAAAGAAAAAATTGAGAATGACTAACAAATAAATAAATAAAAATTATGAAAGAGAATATAAACGAACATGACAAAACAAAAGAGATGATGGATATCATTAGGAATGGGTTTAAATCTAAACTTATTAAAGAAGCTGATGAATTACCACAAACTATTAATCAAGAACCAACAATGGAAGCTGGTGATGATTTACCAGAAGAAGATAATCAAGAAGATACTATAGTTGCGTCTGATGACATAAAAAACCAAGAATTAAAAAAATTGGCAGATACTATCGACCCAAGAGTTGAAATAACTGATTTAATAATATATCCTTATGATTCTAACGTTAGAATGGAAGGTATAATAATGAAAGGTGGGGAAATAACTAGTTATACTTCTGAAGCTAGAAAATATTCAGGTCTTTATTTTCAATTTGATATTAATGATGGTTATAAAGAACCAGAATTGATTAATTTAAAAGGTGATGTTAAAGTAACTGAAATACTTAAAAAAATACCTGGTGTTTATGATGTATGGAGAGATTATTGGGTTGAAGAATTAAACACAAATAATGATTACAAACCTGCAAAAGAAGAGGGCGAATAAGATATGAAATTAGATGTTAAAAATATACTTATAGTAATCCTAGGTGGCTGTTTAATAATAAGTTTCATGTTAGGTAAGAAAATAGTAACAGATGAAGCTGAAAGTAAAATAAAACTATTGCATGAAGCTAACAAAGATTTACTTGAAGATAATGATAGGCTATTTTCAATAATTATTGAAAAAGATATTGAAATTGAAAAAACAAATAAATTATTGGAAGTTAATAATAATGAATTAGAAAAATCAAGAATAGAAATAAAAAGACTAAAAAATGAAAAAAACAAAATTTACCCTATTACTAAGCGCATGTCTGCTGATAACGTTGCAATCACTTTCTCAAAATATCTCGATAAAAGAACCGAGGGTAAAGACATCTGCAAATAATAGCGATACTTTAATATTGATTAAATTATTTGATGCTAAAATTATATTAGCTGATGTATTAGAAAGAGAAATTTTAGATAGTTTGGTAACAGCTTACCAAGTGAGTGATTCTTTAAAAGATGTTGCTATTGAATTGCATAATAATAAGTTTAAAGCTTCAGAAGCTAAATGTAATAATCAAGTTAAGATTATCGATAACATGAATAGTATCATTGTAAACAATGGTGAGGAGATTGGAATTCTAAATGATACAATTGAAAAACAAAAAAAAGAAATAAAAAAACAAAAGTTTTTAAAAATAATAGGCTTCGCAGCTGCAATTGTGATACCGATAACAATGTTAATATTATAAAAAAATGGGAAGCAATCACATGAGTGAACAATTCAATGACTCAAAAATAAAAGAAAAGAAATCAAAAGCATCAAAAGAAGATGTAATTTATTCTTTTGAAAAAAAGAATGAGATACCAATGTATGACCCTCAAACTGGTGAGCCTAATTATGAATATGAAAAATTAACTGGGAAACCAAACCCTTTGATTTATAAAAAGATAACTTCTAAAAGTGATTATTTACTTCCTAGGGATTTCCAAATTAAACAGAAAAATAGGTTTTTAGTTCATTTACCAGAAAGTTTTAATATAAAACCATGGTTTATTCGTTCAATCTCAAGCCCTAAATTTAAAAATAAAGAATATACTTTTTTAGGTTTTAAATATGCTAGCTCAAAAACTATTGAACCAACAAAAATACAAATCAATGATAATGTTACTTCAAATGTTAATCAAAAACTTATGATGGTTTTTAACACTATGAGTAGATTTGATTTTGAATTAGAGGTAATAGACCCAGCTGGTGTTCTACTTGAAAAATGGAAATATGTTGATTGTATTATTGAAGAAATTAATTTTGGTGATTTTAGCTATGCAGATTCTGATTTATTAACCATAAATATGGTTATTCAGGCCAATGACATTATATTATTATTATAAGATAATAAACCTTTGTGAAATTAAGCCCTATATGGGCTTTTTTTAGTTTACATGATATATTTATATATAAAAAGAAATGAAACCTAACAATACTAAAAATATTAACGAAGATTTGACCAAATCTGATGTATCCAAAGAAATAAAAGGATATATCGATACAAAAGAATTCAAATCTAAAATTGAAAAAATTGTTAAAGATAAACTTAAAGATGATAAGGAATTGGAAGATAAGGTGGTAGAGATTACTAAAAATGTCATATCTAGTTTATATAAAACACTTTGGGATAAAAGAAGTCTTTGGAAAAATAACTTAAGCAATAAAAATAATTAAAACATGAAAAAAATAAAAATCACTGAAAAACAGGCTCAACTATTAGGTTTAATTAAAAAACCGTTAACTGAAGGTGTTAAGAATAAACTTAAGATTACCCAAGAACAATATGATAGAATATTTGGTAGAGCAATAAATGAAGCTATGTTTTCACCAGAAGTTAATATAAGAGGTGGTGAGGCTAGAAACGATAAATCATTTAAAAAAAGCTTTCCAACCAACAGTGATGTTTTAAATTTAAACCCTATTGGTGAAGAAGAAGAAGGAACACCTCTTAACATCAAAAAACCAAACAAATCAGGTAACCCTAAAATACCTGCTGATATTCAAACTTTCAATAAACCAATATTTGAAAATGAATCAAACACACATGACGAATTAAAAGGGTTAATTGAAAGACTTTACGGTAAGTCTAAAGAACTTTCACCATTTTGGGAACAAAATGGTTTAACATATGATAAAATATGCTTAGAATTGCTTAAAAACAATCCACCACTTATTAAAAGTACTGGTGATGAAACATATGTTATAACAAAAGCTATTGGTGATAAAGATGCAACACTTAAAGCAATTGAAGATAAATTAGTATCTATTATAAAACCAAAAGAAGAAGCTTTAGATGAAATTGATACATTTGATTACTTATCGGATAATCCAGTTAATGAACCAGAAGATGAATATAGTGATAGAACAATAACTAAAGAATCTGGATTTGAAACATTAGCATTTAATCGTGATATTGCTATCTTAAAAAGTAAAAAAGGCGATTTGATTCTATTCAATTATAGTCATTTAACAGCTGACGATGAAAAAGGTTTTAGAGAAATAGCTATGGATTTAGGTAAAGTAACTAAAAAATATGTTGGCACTTATCAAGGAGCGCCTGACTTTGATTATGGTGATTTTGAAATTGATAAAGAAATCATTTCTGCTTATGTAGATAAAAATATGGGTAAGTTAACAAAAGGTGTTGGTGTTGATGGGTTAATGGATGGTGACGAAATCATATCTATTAATGATGAATTAAAAAATAAAATATTAGAATTATATTGGCTTGATGGAGAGATAAAAGGAGCTTTAGGTAGTGAACAATTAAAAGAAGAAGATAAGATAGACCCAACAAGAGAAAGAATTAAAAGAGACATGGCTGCTGGTTTTGTTCAAAAACCTGATTATGTTGAAAAATCTGATGAAGAAAAATTGGCCGCACTTAAAAGACTTAGAGCTAAAGAACTTGAGAGAAGAAAAGAAACTGGGGAATTAGAAGAAACTTCACTAGGTGGTGGGGCTATGGGTGGTACAAGTACTAGTCATGTTTTTGGGTCACCAGGAAATCAACCAGTTGGTAAATTTGGAGAACCACTTAAAAGAACATTTAAAGAAGGCGTTGAAGATTCTGTTGGTCAATATACTGCACCAGCAATTAAAATGAAAAAAAACCATACTGATTTTGCTGAAACAAACCCAAAAGCTTTTCAGAAGACTCAATGGGCTGATGGTGGTTTTGTAGAATTTGATGATTGTACAAAATTAAACAATAAACCAGCTGGTTCTGGTTGTAGTGCTGGCGCTATTGATAATGTTGTTAAGATTAAAAAAACAAAAGGAAATATTAACGCACCATCATTATCTGAGAATAAAATATATAAAACAATAGCTGAACAGACTGGCAAGTCAATTTATGAAATAAAAAGAATAATTAAAGCAAAAAACAATAAAGCCTAACAACTTTATTAAAAAATTATATATTTATAATAAAACCTATAAAAATGGATAAAAATAAAATAAAAAAATACTTAACCACTAAGTTTATTTCTGAAGAGACTACTCCTGGTATTAGTGTTACTGCTTCTGCTAGAAAAAAATCTGGGGAATCAAACAAAAAAGGTGTTAAAGATATTGATAAGAACTTAAGTGATTATGAAAAATCTTTAGAAAAAGGTATGGAAACAACAAAAACTCCTAATAAATTTAATTATGAGGATAAATTTGAAGAAACATACCATAATGAGATGGAAATCATGAATGGTCAAGAGATGGTTCAGTATGATAGCAAACCTAGCGCTTTATTTAGTGAAAGAGCTGAAGAAGCAATCGTTGGTTCATCTAGAATGGGTAACAATCCAGAATGGGCTAATGTTATGCCAGAACAACAAGGATTCGTTGGACCTGATTTTGGTAAAAACTTAGTAAAAAACATAAAAGCTTCTGTTGAAAAAAGAAATGACCAAACACCTACACTTAACTTAAGAGGTAGGGATATACAAGCTGATATTAAAGATTCTGGAAACAGACCTTATGCTTTACAAGAAAATAATAATAACAATAAAAATAATAATAATATGGAAAAAAATAAAGTTAATGAATTAACAAAAGGATTTGTTAATAAAGTACGTGATGCTGCTGTGGATAAAAGAGACAATACTCCAAGTGAAGACCCATTCACAAAAAATAGATTGAGTTTAGGTATCAGAAACTTAGGTGGATATATGAATCCAGAGATTAAAGCGTATGTTGAAAAATTAGGTGGTGAAATTAGTGAAGATTCTAAATCTGGTCAAATAGTTATAAAGTTCCATTCTGAAGGCGGTAATGCTAATTACATTTTTATTCTGATAACAGCTGATAGAGCTGAATTTAAAAACGGAGCACTTACAGACTTAAATCAAAATGTGCAAAGATTATTACCAAAACTTATCAAAAAAATTCAAGATGATTTTAATAGTCAAAATGATAACCAATCTGAAATAAAAGAATCAATGAAAAGACTTAAATTTAAAAATCCATTTAATGGTGTTGGAAACGCACTTAAAATGATACCAGAGTCATATAGAGTAGATAACAAACAATTCGAAATGACTGATGGTAATGAATCATATAAAATACGTTGGGAAGGTAACTTAACCGAAGGTAGAGCTGTTGTTCTTATGGCATCTGATAAAAATCTAGTTAACGAAGATATGGCACATATGAAACATCTTATGGGTTACAAATCTAACGAAACTTTAGGACTTGTAAAAGGTAAATCAAGAATTGATGAAAATGCTGTATTTGGTGATATCTATAACAAAACAAAAGCTTTATTAGAAGGTGAAGATATCGAAAGTGTAAAAGTAAAAACTGGAAACTTTGCTGATGTTAAGAAAAAAGCACCTGAAGCAACTAAACATGTACAAGGAAAAGTATCTAAAGATAAAATGGAAGCTAGTGCTAAAGAAGGTGATTTAGATGATGCTGTATCACATGCACCAGAAGCTAAAAAACACGTTGCTGGTTCAGTATCTAAAGATAAAGGAACAAAAGCACCAGCTGCAAAAACTGGAAACTGGAGTGATGTTAAGAAAAAAGCTGCTGAAGCAACTAAACATGTAACGATGAAAGAATCTTTCAATGCTGAAGAAGAAAATGAAGAAGAAGTAACAACTGAAAACGTTGAAGCTTCAGAATCAAGCGCTAAAGGTGTTAAAAAAGGTGAATGGGATAAAATAAAAGTTCCTCATGCTGCTGAAGCAAAAAAACATATCCACATGGGTAAAGAATCTAAAGCTAAAGTAGAGACTGAAGCCAAAGAAGAAATGAACGAAGGTATTACCATTAACGGTATTAGATTTGAACCAATAAATGAAGGTATGTATGAAGAAGGTATGTATGAAGAAGGTATTGGCGAACAATATTATGTTGCTATAGAAGATATGGATGAGCCAGGAGAAGCAAATGCTCACATAGTTTCATCTAATGATGTTCATGAATATGAACAAAATGGTTGGGATTTAAGAGGACCTTTTTCTGAAGAAGAAGCTAATAAATACTTAGATAAAATACACCAATCTAATAGAGATTTTAGATATTATGATTCTATGGATGATAGAGAAGGTAAATCAAACCTTTATATCGACCCATTAGATAAATTTGAAAAAGGTGGATTAGATACTAATTGGTAGTAAAATAATGAAACAATAAATAAAAAAAGAGATATTTGATATATCTCTTTTTTATTTAGTTTAAATATTTATTAATATGAAAGATTTGATAAAAAAACTACTAAGGGAGAATACAAACCAATTAAAATTTAATAAAATTGAAGTTGAGTTATTTACTAGTTCAGAAGGAACAAGTACTGATTATGAATCTGGTTCTAGTTCTAGTTCTAGTTATTCAACACCTAAAGATAAACGTGTTAAAATAAGAATAACACCAATTATTGATTTGACGCATAAATATGACCGAAATAAATCTCAAGCTGTTACTAAACATGGTGAAGAATATGATGATTTTTTTGATTATGATAATATCGATTTAAGTGGTATTGTAAAATTTTATAGTAGTGATAATGGTGCTAATACTGTAGTATTATGTCAAGAAGGTATATTAACATATGAAATTGATAGTGATGCTGATTGTGATGGTAGTTCATATATTTTTACAGGTAATTTTATTCCTCATAGTAAAATCAGTGAATGGGAAAAAATAAAAGAATTTATTAAACCTAGGTTAAAACAAAGTGATATTAATGATGCGATAAGAACTATTGGTAAAGAAAAAGAATTTTGTAAAGTAACTAATTATACTGGAAAATACAATCAAAATAGCGCTTGTGACTATTTAAAAAAATTAAAAAAAGAAAATAAAATTGATTCGTTTTCACCATTAGCTGATTCATGGGATTGTAGCAAAAGAACTATCATAAAAATAAATGGTAAATATGGGGTAGGTTATGTCAGAAATAATACATATGTATTAATAACAATGATACCATATATACATGATAAATATGAATATAACGAAAAAACCAAAGAATTAACTATGGTTAAAGGTGATATTAGTTATGTTTATGGTTATAAAAATGGTAAATTTGGAGTTGTTGATAAATTTAACCTTAAAGAAAAAAGAATGCAAGTAGATAAAAGCATAAAAATAATTGAAGATTTGTATCAAAGAAAAATTGATAAAAATGAATATAAAGGTAGTTTCAGGCAATGGTTAAAAGATTATGGTCTTTATGATGATTACGATAATCTTTTAAAACAACTTTGAAAATAGAATATAATAAAAAAGGTGCTCATAATGGGTACCTTTTTTATTTTTAGGATATTTATACTTAAATAACGTTTTTAAAAAAAATAAATTATGAGTTTAATAAAATTACAAGAAAAGATTGGCGCTAAAGCCGATGGTTCATTTGGACCAGACACATTAAAAAAAGCAATGGCTTATTTTAAAATGACACCTGAAAGAGCTGCTCATTTTTTTGGTCAGACTTCACATGAGACTGGTGGTTTCAGTACCTTTAGTGAAAATCTTAATTATTCAGCTGCTGGATTACAAACAACATTTGGTAAGTATTTCCCAGGAAATCTAGAAGAATCTTATGCTAGACAACCAGTTAAAATTGCGTCAAGAGTATATGCTGATAGAATGGGTAACGGAAATGAAGCATCACAAGAAGGTTGGAAATTTAGAGGTAGAGGAGCCTTACAAACAACAGGTAAAGATAATTACAAACAATTTTCTGAATACCTAAAAAATCCAGAGATATTGAATAACCCTGATTTAGTTGCAACTGATTTTGCTTTTGAATCAGCTATTTTTTATTTTGAAAAAAACAATCTTTGGAAATTAACTGATAAAGGTATTAATGATGCTGCTATTTTATCTGTTACTAAAGCCATTAATGGTGGCACTAATGGGTTAGAAGATAGAAGCTCATTAACCAAAAGATATTATACTTGGTTAAAATAATATTTATTTTTTTTATGTTGATATTATATTAATATAAAAAATATGGTAATGAATAAAAAAAATAATAAACTTAATTTTTTGACTTATATAAACAGTCCAATGAGCAAAGAGAGTATTGATGTACTCTATAATGCTAATAATATAAAGTATGAGAAATGCGAGCTATATAATGATTTCGTACAATCATTATTGATGCTTGCATTCGATACTTATATGGGTGATGATGTTACTGAATTAAAAGACCAAATAAAACACTTTAAATGGTGTTGGGATACTAATGTTTCTAATTTTAAAGGTGAAGGTGTTTCATTTGAAAGCGATAAACTATATAGCTATTTTTTAGAATTCATGCTAGAGGTTTATTATTCTGCTGTAGATAAATCATTATTTGAGAAGGCAAACAAAAACGTTTTAATATTATGGGATGATATATTCAACTATAATAAAATCAAAACAAATGCTGACATGGATACATTGTTAGAAATATATAAATTGTTTAACTCTGCGTTAAAAATAATATAAAAATACGTTATACTATTGATTTTTATAAATAGTTTAGTATTTTTGTTGATATGAACGGGGAAAGACTTTTTAAAATTGTGATGATGGAATTAACTTCTGATAGTTTAAAGCTAGAAGAAGAGCTTGAATTCACAATAAACTCTGACATGGATGTCAATAGTAAAACAACAAAAATAAAAGAATTGCTATTTAACATAGCAACTATTGAAATTAGTATTAGTAAATTTACTAGTATGGTTTCAACAAATCAAAATAACAATGAAATAAAAAATTAAAAATGGAAAATTTTAACGAATTAAAAAAAATCGTTTCTGGATTAGAAGAAGACACTATTAAGTTTTATGAAAAAGACAATAAAGCAGCTGGTGTGAGAATTAGAAAAGCGTTACAAGAAATTAAAACTCTTGCTCAAACAATTAGAATAGAAGTTTCTAATAAAAACAAAAAAGCTTAATAATAAAAAATATGATTATAGATATACTCAATAAAATATTAGTGGTGTTGTTTTTTATGTCTTGTTTAACGACAATAAGACATAGTTATTACTTTATTCAAGCTATATTGACATCGACAGAAGAACAACCAATAAAATATAAATTATCAAATCAATCATTGGTTTTATTGTGTATATCTGTTTCATATATTTTATCAGTATTAATTACTGGCATTACATTATAAATAAAACATGACCTATGTCAAAAATACAAGAAACATTAGACAATTTACAACCATATGTTATCGGAATTAGATACCTAGAAGGTGCTGTAGTTGTTGATGCAGTTTTTAAAGAAGGCTGGACCGTTCCAGATGATGCTAACATTAAAAAAGTCAAAGGTAACGATGAACTTAATTACTACATGATATTTAGTGAAGTAAAAAATGTTGGATTAGATGATTTATTAAATTATGTTGATAAAACAATTAAGGTTAATCTTGAAAGAGAGAAAAAACATGATTTATTACGTGAAAAGGTAAATGAATTAAAAGAAATCTTCAAAAAAAATAGTTTAACTAAATTACAAAGACTTAAATTCACATTTAATGAAGAAGAGTTATTACCTAATCTAAATGATTTTGATATTGATGATGAATTTATTTTACCTGAGTTACCAAAAAAAGAATTGCCAACATATGAAGACGAAAATGAATATCATGAAGAAGAAACACAAATAACCAATGAACCTATTGGTTATGTCGATGAGAACGGTAATCAAATCGAAATGACTGAAGAAGAATTAGAAATATTAGCAGAAGAAGCTAGGGCTGAAAAAAATAGAAAAGCAATCGAAGCCAAAAAACAAAAATCTGGTGTTAATAATGTGGCTAAAAAAATTGAGTTACCACCTAAAAGAAAAGTGGAAATGGCAATAAGTGAAAGCGATTATGAAACTGATTGTGATTGTGGACCAAATGATGCTTGTGAAAAATGCATAGATTCTAAAGATTATTAAACATAAAAAAGAGCCTTATAAGCTCTTTTTTTGTTTTATAAAGTATTTATAAGTATGAAAGAGTTTATTAAATTAAGACTTATTGAGTACGTAGAAAAAATCGAAGAATCAAACATAATTGATATTGATAAGATAGCACCAAACGCTGATGATATCACTGAGGAAAAGCTATATCCAATATTAAATGATTTATTTAGAGGTATTAATAAAATAAAAAGAAATCAATTTGATAAGTTATCAGATAGTGAAAAATCAATAATATTTAATACATTTCCCAATATTATTAATAAAAAGACCAAAGAATATAATAAAGCATTTAAAGTTACTTACGATAATTCAGTTATAAACGATAATTTAATTTATATATACAATGTAAAAACGCTTAAGGGTGTTGATAAAAAAATATCAGTAGGGTTATTTTATGACAATGATAATCTAGCTTATATGAAAGATAGCTTATTACTTTTAAACATTAAGAATATAGGTATAAATGGTCTAAACAATTTAAAACTAACTGTAAGACATGAATTAATCCATGCCGCTGACCCTAAAGTAGATAACGCTAAACCAATAGTAAAAGATAAAAATAAGCGTAAGCAATATGTGAGATACACTAAATTAGATTATGAATTTGATTCTTTTAGTCATGAATTAATAACTGTAGTGAAAGATAATGTGAATAATATTGCTAATGAAGAAAAGAAATTAGAAATAATTAAAAAATTATGGGAGGTAATTGATTCTGTAAAAACAAAAACCAAAGAAGAATTAAGTTATGAATATGCTTCTGATAGTGTAATAAGACTTTTTACACCTGACGGACTCACTAGTACTAATAATACAATGTTAAGAAGTAATTTTTGGCAGGCATTAAATTTATTAGAAGCGTGGAAAACGAAACCAACATTATATAATATGTTCTACAAAAGATTAACTAGGTTTATACCATACATAAAATAAAGCCCTTAGAAAGGGCTTTATTAATTTAATGGTAAATAATACTATTCTTTAACAAAGGCTCGTTCTAACGCCTCTTCAAAATTGTGGAATAACCAAACACCAGCTGTTGATAATAATCCATTTAAAAATATCATTAAATAAAGATTATCAATACCATAGTAACCCATTGGTGTTAATTTAGCATAACCAAAATAAGTCATTATTGCTGATATGGCAAAACCCATCCAAGTCCCCAAACATAAAAAGCAAGTAAACAATTTATGTATACTATATCCACTAGTGCCAAATTTAGCTAATAGGTTTCTCCAACCTTCGAATACTGAACCATAAATCATGTTGTTACAAGCACCGTAACAAATAAGAATAAAAATAAGTGTAATCATATGTTTTTATTTTAAATGTAATGATAATATGGGTAATAGTAAATATTTATTAATTGTAATCGTTGACTAATAAAAAAATTAACAATATATTAGCGAAATAAAATATTTGTATGAAACCAAAAAAAGACGCAGTAAGTAGAGAGATAGAACAAATTGAAAGAGAAAATCTTTTAGATATGTATAAAACTGCTCAAACAAAAGTTAAATTAATTAGTGAATTAAAAAATGGTTTGGGTGAAGATATTAAGAAGAACCCAAATAAAGTTACCTTTATAAAAAAAACTTGGTATCAAAGGTTTATGATTACAATTAAGAATATTTTTACAAAATTTTAAAAAATGACATACGAAAAACTAATAGAAACAATATCAACAATTGTTGATAATGAAAACATATTCAAAGAAGGATTAACACTTGTTTATGAACTAGATGAAAAAAAACATAGACAAATAAATGAACATTTATTTTTTAAATCAAACCCATCAACAAATGAATTTGTTGCTACAGATGAATTTGAAGTAGAATTAGGTGGTATACTAGTTAAATTCGTGAAAAATAAAAAAAAATACTAGTAGTTTATAATTATAATTTGTTTTTTAACCATAATTAAGTATATTTGTGGTATTATGAAAACAAAAGAGAAAAAAATACTAGAAGATTTTGGCGATTATGAATTTGTCGCTGGTATTGATGAAGTAGGTAGAGGCTGTGGCGCTGGTCCAGTTGTAACCGCTTCTGTAATTATGCCAAAAGGTTTTAAATCACCTCTTATAAGAGATTCTAAGAAACTTTCAGAGAAACAAAGACTAGAAGCTTACCAATTGATATTGGATAACGCTATAGCTATTTCATGTCAATCTGGTTTTGTGTCAGATATTGATGAACTAGGTATAAATCCAACTACATTTAACACAATGGTTAAAAACATAAATGAAATATCTGAAATTTTATCTAAAAGTTATTCTATAAGTGAAACTGTTTGGGACCAAGAAAAACAACTTAGAGAGTATAAAGACCCAAATAGAGAACCGTTAAAAATAGGTGCTGTTTTAGTAGATGGTACTGAATGGATTAAAGATTCAGATATTAAAGTAATCTTAGTCCCTAAAGGTGATGATACGTATACTTGTATAGCAGCTGCGGCTATAGTTGCAAAAGTTAGACGTGATAAGTATATGGCGCAGTTACATGAATTACATCCAGAATATAATTGGAACAAGAATAAAGGTTATTTAACACCAGAACATATAGATGCGTTAAAAAAATATGGCCCCAACAAATATCATAGAAAACAATATGTTAAAAATTTTATTAATTAGTTAATTATATTATGAAAGTAAAAAATAAATTATCTGTTAGTTTAATTGTTTTATTAATCACAACACTATTTCTTGTGTCCTGTGAGAAAGAAATTATAACACCAACCAAACAACCAGAACCAGTTGACACAACAAAATGGCAAGACCAATACACTGACAGTGGTACATTACCTAATTGGACTGTTAACCAAAACACAAATAATGAATTAGTGAATACCAATTGGGTGTTGACAAAAATAGTTGCTGCATTTGGTACAACAACAATGAATGACACAATACATTTTATTTCTAATAATAAGTATTATGTTGGTTCAGACACAACAAATAGTGGTTTATATACGTTATACACATCTCAAAATAATGTTACTCTTACATTTAAACCATTTATACCAATGAATTATACACAATGTAGTACAAATCAATTAGGTGTTGGTTTTTCTAAAGGTACTAATATTACTGGTGTTGAATTTGTAAATTTATATAATGTAACGTCAACATTTAAAGCTTGGTTTGTTAAAGTATAAAAAAACAACAAATTTATTAATTTTTTTATTTTATTGTTTACTGTATTAATTAATTTAACTAATTTTAATTAATAACATAACAATATATTTACAATGAGCAAGTAATGATAAATAAAAAAATAATAATCAAAGAAATAGATAAATTATACAGTAAAAAATTCAAAGATAAGTTTGTAAGTGAATATATAATTTACTTAATGGAAAATGATGTTAAATTAGCGACATATACTGAAATTGGTGAGGAAGCTAAAAAAGAAAGGGTTAATAGTATTTTTTTAAATTACTTTCCACATACATTAAAATTAAATGAATATAAAAACATAATTGAAGAAATAACAAATAAATAATATGGAAAAAGAAAATCCACTTATCATTGTTTTCTATCTAGATAGTGAAATGATGAAAATAAAAGAAATTATACAACCATTTGTCGAATCAGTTAACGATATGATTAAACAAAAAGAATCAAATGTAATGGCTTTCTTTTTGCCAACAAAAGGTGAGGAGAGAGTTGAATGCATAAATCCAAAAATAGTTGATAAAGCAGATATGGATAAAATATATAAAATGATTGAAGATATAAGAGAAACATACTTAATAGGTATTAATCTTGACTTACCAGATGAAGAAATAATAATTGATAATAAACCATGTGAATGTGGTAAGAATCCAGATGGTTCTTGTAAATGCTAATATTATGATTGAATGGGATTATTTAGGTTTTAGAAAAGATAAATGTTTAGCTTCAGCTTATAACCAAAAAGATTGGAATCAAACACTTATAACTCGTTTAAATCGAGCTAATGCTGAATATCATAGAACAGAAGCTAAAATTGGTTCAACAACAATAACGGTTAATGATAAAATAAATACATTACTAAACACATTAGAAGATGTTATTGATGGTAAGCTTACACATAGAAAAATTATTATTGATAACAATGTGGATGATAAAACAATTATAATCGGAAATACATATTTTCCAGATATTAATATAGAAATAAAAATACTTAATTATGAAAAATGAAGATAAAGCACTTATTTATGATGAATGCCTAAGAGAAAGTGAAAAATTGCAAAGGATAAATTCTAAGATAAAATCAGAACATGCAACAAATATTCCACAACATTTACAAGAAGAAATTGACAGGAATAATGTTAAAATAAATTCGTTGGTTCGTAAATTAGAATCATTATTTAATAACTAGTATGTTATATTTTTTAAAAAAAGCAATACCAATATGTCGTGATATATCTAATTTCACGACATTATTGTTATTACATATATTCTTTATGAATTTATCGGCAGGTATTGAAATAGATAATTTATTTTTGGTTTTATTATCGGCATTATTAACCAATTTAATATATAGTTTTAAGGTCTAGTAGAAGTCCTTCTAATCTTTGTATATGGCCAACCAGTCCTATTATGGATTAAATCATAAATATTCCCAATCATAACCTTACCAGCAGTCCCCATAAACATAAGACTTTTAATTTTTTGTTTTTTAGCTATTTTAGCCAATGTATGGTGAAGTCTTTGTGCTTCTTCTAAATTTTTACAAATAATCATTTCAAATTGGTCTTCATTATATATTATTAATTTATTATGTACAACAATTATTTGTTTAACCATTTTTTTTGAATGGGCACCAATTAATAATCTTTTGATTATTTCAGATATGGTTGGTCTGTTAATACTATGATGCAATCCATATACCCAAAATGTTTCCTCAATAAAGTATTCATCTGAAGCTAAAATAGTCCAATCACCTAATTGTTTTTCAGTATATAATTTACCATAATCATCTCTAAGGATTCTAAAGGTATCTGTATCTTCAGTTATTTTACTAACACATATTTCATATTTAACTGGTTTTATGCCATTTGCGTTTATAAATTTTTTTGGATAGAATACTTTATTGTTTTCTTTTATTTTGTGGTAATTGATAAACACTGTTTCTTTTGTTTTGCATCTGTATAGTGTTTTTTTATATTTTCCGTTTACAAGTAAAATTACTCTAAATGTCATGATTAAGTTGTTTTTTTAATTATAAGTTAGTATATTTGTTTTAAAAATAAATACTTAAAATGGCAAAAAGAGATTATTATGAAGTGTTAGGTGTAAATAAGAATTCCTCTGCTGATGAGATTAAGAAAAAATACAGACAGTTAGCCAAGGAATTACACCCAGATAAGAACAATGGTAGCAAAGAAGCTGAGGAGAAGTTTAAAGAAGTTTCTGAGGCTTATGAAATACTTTCCGACAACGATAAAAAGGCTAACTATGATAGATTTGGTCATAGTAATGGTAGACAAAGCCAACAGGCCCAATATCATAGAACACAATATAGACAACCAGAAAGATTTGGTGAGAATATGCAGATGGTTGTTAAATTAACCTTAGATGAAATATATACTGGTGTTAAAAAAAGATTTAAGTACAATAGAAATGACAAATGTGAATCCTGTGATGGACATGGTGGTCATGGTAAAAAAGATTGTGGGACTTGTGGTGGTAGTGGGTTGGTAACACATGCGATTAATACACCTTTCGGTCAATTCTCAAATATAACACAATGTTATTCATGTAATGGTATCGGTTTAACATATGATAGTCAATGTGGTACTTGCAATGGTTCTGGTGTTAATGTAAAAGAAGAATTAATAGATATTGATATACCATCTGGTGTTATGGAAGGTATGTCGTTTATTATGCATGGAAAAGGTCATGCGATAAAAGCTGGTAATTCAGGTGATTTACATGTTAAAATAATGGAATTGGCGCATAAGGTTTATACTCGTAGCGGTAATGATTTAAAAATGGTTTTAAAACTAACATACCCACAATTGGTTTTAGGTAGTAAAGTTGAATTAGAAACCATAGACGGTAGTAAAATAAGGATAAACATACCAGAATATAGTGATATAGGTAATGATTTAAGAATACAACATAAAGGATTAAAACATTACAATAACGAAGAACGAGGAGATATATTGATTAAATTGGGAATTGATATGCCAAAAGAATTAGATGATGATACAAAAGCTGTTATTATTGATTTAAAAGAAAAATTAGAGCAAATAGAAAAATAAAAATATTTTTAGTTGCAAGATAAATAATTAAATAGTATATTTGTAAAAATAATATAAACAATAAAAATAAAACTTATGGCAAAATACGAAGAAGTATTCGAAGACACACAAGATTTGTACACTAGATTAATCAACGAAGCTAGTTTAAATCATGTTAACATTACAATCTTAGCTGATAATAAAGCTAAAGAAATTTATAAACTTAATAAAGCTAATGCATTATTAAAGTTCAGAAGTGGTGATGATATCATTATAGTTTTAAATGAAAAGATTTTTGAAAAACTAACACAAGAGCAACAAGTTATCATTGCTGAAGAATCATTGGCTGGTATTAGTTATGATGGTGAAAATGATAAAATTGAACTTAAAAAACCAGACTTTACTGCTTACACTGGTATTTTGCGTAAGTATAATTATGAAACTGTTGATACTTTAAGAGAATCAATTATATCATTGTATCAAGCTGAAAAACAAGCTGAAGATGAAGCTAAAAATGCAAATACACCAAAAACAAAAAAACAATATTCATAATGACTAGAGAAGATGCAGAAGAATTAATAAGTGAGTTAAATCCAGAAGCGTTATTTCTAGATGGTTTCGATGATGCTATATTAGGTATAGCCGAAAGACCTAATTTAGGTCCAGTGGTGGCTTATGATGAAGAAAAGATAATAGCCATTCTTGTAGAACAAATGGAACCAGACTCTGAAGATTTAATTGATAGAGATGTTTTTGAACTTAAAATGGAAATGGCTCTGGATTATTATCATTATAACATCAAAAACGCATGGGTTGGTGAATATACACCAATGATTATAACAACAAATATTTAATAAAATATGAATTTTACTAACGAATTTAGAGATTATGCTATTAAGCATATGGGGGTTTCTTCAATGGAATTATATTATTGGGAACAATTACAAGATAATATATATAATTCTACTAAAGTGTTTGGTAGTATGACACCTATGATTCTAGAAGAAAGAGAATTGAGAGTAACACAAATGTCAGTTTTCGATAGATTGATGATGGACCGTATTATTTGGTTAGCTGGTCCAGTTAATGATAGAATGAGTACAGTCGTACAAGCGCAGCTAATGTTCTTAGATAACTTAGAGGTAAAAGATATAACCCTTCATGTAGATAGTCCAGGAGGAAGCGTTAAAAGCGGTTTATCGATAGTTGATGTTATGGATTATATTTCATCTGATTTGGTTACTATTAACACTGGGATGGCTGCATCTATGGGTAGTATTTTATTAGGTGCTGGTACAAAGGGTAAAAGACATACACTTCCACATAGTAGAGTGATGTTACACCAAGTATCTACTGGTGCATCTGGTAATCTACAAGATATTAGAGTATCAATTGCTGAAGGTGAAAAATACAATACTGAGTTATTCAGATTATTAGGTAAGTATACTGATAAAGACCCTAAACAAGTTTTAGATGATACCAATAGAGATATGTGGCTTAATGCTGATGAGGCTTTAGCTTATGGTATCGTTGATAATATTATAACAAAAAAACCCACTAAAAACGGTAAAAAATAATAAATGGGGGTTAATCCCCCCATTAATTAATTAGGTGGCTAATCAAAACTAAAAAAAAGAAAGGAAAATAAAATGGAAACAATGATAATAGTATCAGTTTTAACTACTCTATGTGTTGGTGCAATAATTGCTTCACTTGTGATTGCGTATATGAAGTTAGATAGAAAAGTTGATGTTACAGAATATGATAATAATATTCTTGATGTTCGTAGAAGAATTAATGAAGAGTCAAAAATGATATTTGACCTAATAGATGCTAATGTTAGAAGCTTAAATTCAGACATTGAAGCTCTACATAGAAGAATTGATGAAGCAAAAAATCAACAAGATAAAATAGGTGAAGAGTTAAGAAGCCTTATTGATTCTAGATGTGATAAATTGGATAATAAAATAAAAAAGAGTGGTAAAACATTACTTAATGATTAATAAAAAATAAGGTTAGCCACCTTTTTAATAAAAAAAATAAAACATACTTGCTTTTTATTAAAACTATAGTATATTTGTATAATAAAAGTTCTTTAAAATTCTGGGAATGCCAAGGTATTGATTAGGTATAGTCGTAAATGGTAAGCATGTAGTGCTAGATTGGAAGCACTTAAATCTGTCTATTAAACAATTGAATTGACAACGATTTCATCGTATCAGAAAATTTCCTTAACGAGTGCAGCATGTCTGTAATCGAGGGAGAGGTAGCAGCTGCCTAACAACTGTAAATGGTGGTAATCCACTAAATGATGGTATCCCATCAATGGTAGTAATCTACTAGTGGGGCCAAAACCACTATAAAAGTAAGGAAGCTTTCGGATAGTTATAAAACTATGACCTAAACATGTAGAAGGCTATTGAAGAATATTTAAGACAGGAGTTCGAGTCTCCTCATTTCCACAGTGAATGTTTTGTGCTTTGTTGATATTTATAGAGTACAAAATTCTTTACAGATTCTTCCCAACAATCACCTTATGGGATAGAAATTATAACCTCTAGTAAGTCGCTTTACTAGAGGTTTTTTTATAAAATAGATTTTCATATATTTATTGTAAAACAAAATATATGGACAAATTTTTAAACTTTATTAAACAGGCGCTTAGCTCTGGTAGCGATGTGTCAAGTAAAAGGTTAATTTCATTATTAGCTTTTGTTATGATGGTAATAGCTTTTCTATCTAATTTATATTTTAAATTTACGATAGAAGAACATATGTTTAAGTCTATGGAATGGATTGTTGAAATTGGTATGGGTACTATCCTTATTGAGAAGTTCAGTAAGAAAAAAGATGAGCTAACTCAGGTACAATCAACTAACACACCTGATGATGAACAAACACCATTAAAATAAAAAAAGGACTCAATTGAGTCCTTTTTAGTTATTCTGCAAATATTAATTGCTTGGTGGCGGTGGTGGTGGTGTAGTTCCTTTTGGTTTTCCACAACCACAACCGAACAATACATCTTGTCTAACCATGATTTCTAGTTTTAATTTTTTAACGTTATGTTATCATAAATACTTTATTATTGCTAAATAATTAGTATATTTGTTCTATGTTTGAAATTAAATATAGCAAACATATTTTGAATAGTAAATAAAAAAAATTAATGTATGTTTAAAAAATATCACACGGTTACAATATTAGATTCTAAATGGAAACCAATACTTACAAATGTAAAATTAACTGTTATACCAAGAGCCAATGAATACATCTATTTAAATAATCAATATTATCAAGTTATGAATATTATACACACAATAGATAAAAAACAAGGTATTTTTATTGTTATAGGTGAAATTGTTCGACCTGATAATCATATGATTGTTGCATAATTAAAAAAATAATAGTATATTTGTTAAAAAAATATTTATGGAAAAATTAACTAATAAAAATGTTGAGGATTTTATTTATTCGTATCCAACAAAAAACAAAGAGGGATTTATTGCGTCTGAAATAAATGACATATTAGAAAAGTATAGTATCGATAAAGATAAGTTCTATACTGCTTTAGGGGTAAATACATGTATGCTTATTGATGGTGAAGTTGTTACTTATCATTGTGATGTACTTAAAGGGTTACGATGCGTAATTGAAAATAGAGAACAGAATTTTTTTGAATGGGATTAAATATAAATAATATGGAAAATAGAAATTACCCTAAGCTTTTAATCATAGGAGCAGCTAGACATGGGAAAGATAGTTTAGCTGAATTATTGAATGAAGAATTTGGTTATACTTTTGAGTCATCATCTCAGTCAGCTTCGAACATATTCTTATATGATTTATTAAAAGACAAATATGGTTATAATACACCAGAAGAATGTTTTGAAGATAGAATAAATCATAGACAAGAATGGTATGAAGCCATTTGTAATTACAATAAATATGATAAAGCTAGATTAGCTAAAGGTATCCTAGAACGTTCAGATTGTTATGTAGGAATGCGCGACAGGTATGAGATTGAAGAATGTATGAGACAAGGTATATTTGATTTAATCATATGGGTCGATGCTTCAAATAGATTACCAATGGAAGATGCTAGTTCATTTAATATTGATAAATCATGTGCTGATATCATAATTGAGAATGATGGTACTTATGAGCAATTTAAGGAGAAAGTAATTAGATTAGGTAAATTATTAATAAAATAAATTTGACATATATTATTTTTAATAGTATGTTTGTAAATAAATAATTTTAAAATAAATAAAAATATGACAGTAACAGAAAACAGTAATGTTAAAGTACATTACACAGGTAGATTAGAAGACAATACAATTTTTGATTCATCAGAAAATAAAGAACCATTATCCGTTGAATTGGGTAAAGGTGTATTAATTCCTGGTTTTGAAAAAGGGTTACAAGGTTTAAGTGTTGGTGAAAAAAGAACAGTAACCATACCAGCAGAGGAAGCTTATGGGCCAGTTAGAGTAGAAATGATTCAAGAAGTTGAAAAGAAATTTGTACCAGAAACAGTTGAAGTAGGTCAACAATTAACAGCTCAAGGACCACAAGGTCAAATGGTTGTTGTTGTAACTGAAGTTAAAGAAGAATCAGTTGTTTTGGACGCTAATCACCCATTAGCTGGAAAAGCTTTAATATTTGACTTAGAAGTAGTTGAAATAGCTTAAACCATTAATGATAATTAAACCCAGATAAACTGGGTTTTTTTATTGTTGGTAAAAAATAAAAATAAATTGGTGTTATTTAACTATAGCACCATATTTATTTTACATATAATTAAATAGAATGGCAAAATATTTAGCAATTTTTAGTGATACTATTGATGAAATAGGTATTAATGGTTTCATCACAATGACAGACAAGGAAGTTGAGCAATATGAAGAATTGGCTTCTAGTATCACATGGTATTTTACTTATAGTGTGGGTGATAATTTTGAATTAGAATTTTCAAGTGGTGATGATTTATTAGGTAGGGTAGAATTTAAAGAAATATCTAATGATGAATTTAAAGTTTTTAAAAAACTATTTGATGGTAAATTTGGTATTTTTGTTAGTGAAGACGATTTACATAACATTATAGGTGAAGAAGAATCAGAAATAGATGAAGATGATGAAGATGATGATTTTATTTATGATAATGATAGTGAAGATGACGATTATTAAAATATTTAGTTATATTTATAATTAAAAACAACTATGCGTAAATTTGATAAAAAGATTAATTTAGCTAGAATTAATATATTAGCCGAACAAAGATACTTAGAATCCAAAGGAATAATCAAAGAAACTATTGAAGAAGAATATTTCGATTCACGTAAACCAGTTGAAGATTATGTTGATGCTGAAGAATTAGTTGGAAAACTTTATTGGTTCCATACTAACAGAACACATAGAAACCATGGTAAAAACGGTATGGTTGGTATTTACAGTGTTGGTAAAAATGGTGAAAGGGGTGAAGCTTTAAAAATGTATACCAACGAAGTTAGAATTAAATCACCTATTTATTTTCAAACTAGTGAAAGTGGTTCTAAACGAATAAGAAACACAAAAGAAAAAGATGGAGGTGCTGGTACTAGAACATTGGTTGCTGGTGTATCTGGTGTTGTTGCCCCTACTGATAGTGGTAACACTAGTGGTATGGAATTAGCTAATTTTAACCCATTTGATGCAAATGCACCATGGTTTTATTTAAACAATGATAGTGAAAAGAAAGAAATAGTTTCAGCTGATGAAGTTTATTTTTATGCGACTGAAGAAGGACAATGGTTTTTCTACGTTAAAAATGCACAGTTTAGTGGTAAAAAAGGTTATGATGTAGAAACAAAATAAAAACTTAATTATTAAAGATATGGCAACACATAAAAGAAAAGCGCATGTTAGAGTTGTAAAAACAAGAAAAGGTACGACTAATAGTATAAAAGTAGTTAGAGTAAAAAAAACAAGTGTAAAAAGAAAAAAATAACCAAAAGCCTTAGACTAAAAATCTGAGGCTTTTTTAATTTTGAGCAATGGAAGAACTTGTAAGAACAATAGGAAAAGTAAAAGCTAAAAAGTTTGAAGAGCACTTTGATAAGATAGTTGACAAATATAAATTAAAAGCAAAAGAAATGGGTTACTCTGGTGTTTTAAAATTTAAAAAAGAACATGGTAATGTGTTTATATTTGCGGTTATTTAATATTTATTGTTAGATGATTAAGATAAAATAATGGGGTTATACCTTTTGGGTGATAGCCAATTAGATTCATTGACATTAAATGAAAAATATGTTAAACTAAAAGGTATTGAAGGTGTACTGTTAGTGGTTAATGAAGAAATAAGAGGGCAAGGTTGTGGTGACAAGTTAAAAGACTACCCAAAGACCCTTGATTTTGATTATATTTGGGGTCAACAACTAAAAACACTTAATAATTTAGAATATTGGTTAAAACGAAGAGAATTAATTACAGAAACTAAAAGTG